>Ga0316604_10000955_pt1 | contig 28958 bp, 23 predicted proteins | sample OWC_soil_day20_C_FD_207650 | JGI IMG/M metagenome (GOLD analysis project Ga0316604, IMG submission 207650) | Wetland soil microbial communities from Old Woman Creek delta, Ohio, United States - OWC_soil_day20_CT | ecosystem: Environmental > Terrestrial > Soil > Wetlands | place: USA: Ohio... | reverse complement strand
TGGCCGATCATGGGCCATACGGCGACCTTCCTGGCCGCCTCGATCGCCGGCCAGTTCCTGCTCGGCTTCGCGCTCGCCCTGTTCTTCTGGTTGAATTTTCCCGGCGCCTCCTGGCTGCGCGGCCTGTTCCTGGTCTCCTGGGTGATGCCGGGCCTCGTGGTCGGTGCCGTCTGGAACTGGCTGCTGTCGGGTGACTTTGGCGTCTTCAACTTCGTGCTGCACGAGCTGCACATCATCTCGGGCAATGTCTTCTGGCGCTCCGACCCGAACTTCGCTTTGTGGAGCGTGGTCATCGCCAACGTCTGGCTCGGCACCTCCTTCAACATGATCCTGCTGTCGGTTGGCCTGTCGTCGATCCCCGGCGATCTCTACGAGGCAGCCGAACTCGACGGTGCCGGCGCCTTCACCCGCTTCTGGACGATCACCCTGCCGATGATGCGCTCGACGATCGGCGCGCTGATCTCGCTCGGCCTGATCTTCACGCTGCAACAGTTCGATCTGTTCGCCGCCATCACCTCGGGCGGGCCGAACAATTCCTCCAATGTCGCGCAATACTGGGCCTGGGACCTGTCGTTCAAGCAGTATGACTTCGCCAAGGGTGCCGCCATTTCGGTGATCATGATCATCGTGGTGATGCTCGCCTCCGTCTACTACGTCCGGTCGACCCGCCATGAGGTAAGAGGATGAGCGAGACCACCCGAAACCGGCTGCTGCTCGTCTTTGCGCTGCTGCTCGCCGCCGTCTATCTGTTCCCGCTTTACTGGATGTACATCACCGCGCTGAAGACCGGCTCGGAGATGTTCGCGACGCCGCCCTCCTTCTGGCCGGACGATCCCCAGTGGTCGATCTTCCCCTTCGTCTTCCAGCTGAAGGGCATGGGCCAGTTCCTGTGGAACTCGACGGTGATCGCCTCGGGGTCGGTGGCGCTGATCGCCGTCCTCGGCACCGGCGGCGCCTATGTGCTCGCCCGCTATCGCAGCGTCTGGATCGATATCGGCCTGTTCCTTATCCTGATGCTGCAGGTGCTGCCGGCCTCGCTGATGATCACGCCGATCTTCGTGCTGTTCACCCTGACCGGCATCCTCGATTTTCCGCGCACGGCGGTGATCCTGGCCATCGCGGCGAAGAGCATGCCCTTCTTCATCGTGCTGGTCCGCGCCACCTTCATGAGCGTGCCGATGGAGCTCGAGGAAGCGGCTCTCGTCGATGGCAACTCGCGCGCCGGTGCCTTCTGGTCGATCGTGCTGCCGCTCGCCCGCAACGGCATCCTCGTGGCCGCCATCCTGATCTTCATGCAGGCCTTCGGCGAGTTCGTCTACTCGAAGTCGCTGATTCAGGAGATTCAGCTGCAACCGAGTTCGGTCGGCCTCAACGCATTCATGGGTCCGAACACCAACGAATGGAACCGGATCATGGCGTTCGCCTCGATCTACGTCACGCCCATTCTGGCGATCTTCGTGCTGCTGCAGCGGCGGATCGTCTCTGGCCTGACCTCCGGAGCCCTGAAATGACCAAGCAGATCGAATTTTCCGCCGTCAACAAGCACTACGGCGCCTACCACGCCCTCAAGAATATCGACCTGTCGATCGACAAGGGCAGCTTCGTCGCCCTCGTGGGGCCGTCCGGCTGTGGCAAATCGACGCTGCTGCGCTCGCTGGCTGGTCTCGAGAAGATCACCGGTGGCGACATCTCGATCGCCGGCGAGGTGGTGACCGCCTTGCCGCCGCGCAAGCGCGACATCGCCATGGTGTTCCAGTCCTATGCCCTCTACCCGCATATGACGGTGGAAGAGAACCTTACCTATTCGCTGAGGGTGCACGGCGTTTCGAAGGCCGAGCGGAAGACGGCCGCCGCCGAGGTGGCGGCCACCACCGGCTTGTCGGACCTCCTTCATCGTTATCCGCGGGAACTCTCCGGCGGCCAGCGCCAGCGCGTCGCCATGAGCCGGGCGATCATCCGCAACCCCAAGGCCTTCCTGTTCGACGAGCCGCTGTCCAACCTCGATGCCGCCCTGCGCGTCCACATGCGCAAGGAGATCCGCGCCCTGCATGACCGGCTCGGCGCCACTTCGGTCTATGTGACGCACGACCAGATCGAGGCGATGACCATGGCCGACCACGTCGTGGTGCTCCGGGCCGGCGTCATCGAGCAGCAGGGACGGCCGCTCGACCTCTACGACAAGCCGGCCAATAAATTCGTCGCTGGCTTCATCGGCTCGCCGGCCATGAACTTCCTGCCGGCGACGGTGGTTGAGGGCGGGGCGGTGACCATCGATCTTGGCGCTGGACCGTTCAGCCTGGCGACGCCCGTTGCCGCGCCGGCTGGCGCCAACGTGCTGATCGGCATTCGACCTGAACATGTGACGCTGACGGTTGCCGGCGAGGGTCGTTTCGACGCCGCCATCGCCTTCACTGAATCGACGGGTTCGACCACCTTCGTCACCACGGCGACGACGCCCGAGCTGATGGTGGTGGAAACCGGCCGCCGGATGGTCGCCCCCGGCGACCGCGTCGGCCTGTCGTTCTCGGACGCCAGCGTCCATGTCTTTGACGCGGAGACCGAGAAGCGGCTCTGAGACTGACAGCCGGCTTTCGGATCTCGTGAAAAACCCCGGAAGCGCGGCTTCCGGGGTTTTTCTGCTTCGGATCGTCGCCGTGGGACAGGCGCAGCCATCAGGCCGGTGGGAGGGTGATCCGAAGCGGACCGGCGGCACGGAGGGTGATGCCACCGGAACGCTGTTCGAAGTCGTCGCTGCCATCGACGCTGGCGACATGCCCGATGCCGACCAGGCGAAGGGCATAGGGAAGATCACGGTCGGGTGTCGCGGTCAGGATGTCGCCGTCGCGGCGCACCGTCAGCGTCAGAGCCGTTGCGCCGGTGCGGTAATCCGGCACCGTTGTCGTGGTGCTGGTACCGTCCGCCAGCTCATAGAGGGCGAAGGTGACGCCCTCAGTGTAGTCGTAGTCCGGCCGACGGTCGTTGTTGCCGAAGGCGATGAGGCTGCCCGGTCGCACATAGAGCGGCAGGCTCATGACGCCGTGCGTCTCTCGCCGCCAGACCGGCCCGTCCACCACTTCACCGGTGAGCAACTGCGTCCAGCGCCCCGCCGGCAGATAGACCGCGACCTCGCCATCCTTGTCGAACACCGGCGCGACGAGAAGTGATGGCCCCAGCATGAACTGGCGGTCGAGCGTTTCGGCTGCTGGATCGTCGGGGAATTCCAGCAGCGTGGCCCGGAGCATCGGAACGCCTGTAACCGACGCCTCGACGGCGGCGGCGTAGAGATAGGGCATCAGCGAGCACTTGAGGCGCGCGAAGTCCCGGAGGACCGCCTCCGCCTCCTGATCGAACAGCCAGGGCACGCGATATGACTTCGAGCCGTGCAGGCGACTGTGGCTCGACAACAGGCCGAAGGCGCACCAGCGCTTGTAGACGTCGGCCTCGGCGGTGTTCTCGAAACCACCGATGTCATGGCTCCAGAAGCCGAAGCCGGACAGGCCGAGGGACAGGCCGCCGCGCAACGTCTCGGCCATGGCCGGATAGTCGGAATAGCAGTCGCCGCCCCAGTGGACGGGAAAGCGTTGGCCACCGACGGTGGCCGAGCGGGCGAACAGCACGCTTTCACCGCACGCCTCGACCAGCGCGTCGTGCACCACCTCGTTGTAGAGGAACGAATAATAGTTGTGCATCTTCTGAGGATCCGAGCCGTCGTGCCAAACGACATCGGTCGGGATGCGCTCGCCAAAATCGGTCTTGAAGGCATCGACGCCCATGGCGACGAGGCGCTTCAGGTGGCCGGCATACCAGGCGGCGGCCTCGGGGTTGGTGAAGTCGACGATGCCCTGGCCGGCCTGCCAGAGGTCCCACTGCCAGACGCTGCCGTCCGGCCGCTTCAGGAGATAACCCTTGTCGGCCGCCTCATCGAACAGCTTCGAGGCCTGGGCGATGTAGGGATTGATCCACAGGCAGATCTTCAGTCCCTTGTCCCTCAGCCGCTTCAGCATGCCGGCGGGATCTGGGAACACCTTGGGGTCCCACTCGAAATCGCACCAATGGACGCCACGCATCCAGAAGCAGTCGAAGTGAAAGACGTGGAGGGGAATGTCGCGCTCGAACATGCCATCGACAAAGGAATTGACGGTGCCTTCGTCGTAGTCGGTGGTGAACGACGTCGTCAGCCACAGCCCGAACGACCAGGCCGGTGGCAGCGCCGGCCGGCCGGTGAGGCGCGTATAGCGCTCGAGCACCGCCTTCGGCGTCGGGCCATCGATCAGATAGTATTCAAGCGCTTCGCCCTCGACGGCGAACTGCACCTTCGACACCTTTTCCGACGCCACCTCGAAGCCGACGCGGCCGGGATCGTTGACCAGCACGCCCCAGCCGCGATTGGTCAGGAAGAAGGGGATGTTCTTGTAGGCCTGCGTGGTGGAGGTGCCGCCGTCCTCGTTCCAGATGTCGATGCTCTGGCCATTCTTGACGAAGGGGGAAAAGCGCTCGCCGAGGCCATAGACCAGCGTGCCGACTTCGAGGTCGAGCCGCTCGAACATGCGTGGTGGCTCGCCTGCAACGCTGGCGTGGCCGGTCTCCCGCAAGCCGGTGCCGGTGAGTCGCTTGCCGCCGCGCGTCACCTCGGTCCGCCAGTCGCCGTCCTTGGAGATGGCCAGCGTCAGTCCGCCGGAGGTGAAGGAGAGGGCCGCCTCGTCGTCGACGATGGTCGGCTGGAACGTCTCGTCCGGAAAGAGTTCGAAAGCCGGGCCGCGCTTTGCCGTGCCCTTGTGATGCTCGATGCGCACGCCGATGACGCCTTCCATCGGCGCGCTGAGCGTCAGCGTGAGGGTGGGCGCATTGATCTGGTCGGCGCGACCGCGACCGCGCACGGCGAGTGCCAGGATTTCCGCCCGGCGAGCCTCCGTCCGTACCGCATGAACATGGTGCGGATTGAGGATGCTCATGCCTGCCGGCAGCAGCCAATTGCCGTCGCTGAACTTCATTGTCGTCCTCCCGGGCGCTCCGCCACGAGGGGAGCCACAACGCTTGCCGCTCGCCGCCAAGACCTTCGTGGGGCTTGCGATTCCACGGCGTTCTTCTATTCCGTAAACGTTTACGACGATAGCGACGCCGATACCGTCTGTCAAAGGGCTTTTGTATCGCGCGATTGCTGTTAACGCGGAGAATGGCCCTGGAGATGCGCCGGTGCTGCCGGGGTTCCGCCTATTGATCGCCTGCCGGATTTCTGCTGAAAGACAGGGGCGACAGGTGGTCGGCCCCTCCGGAACGGGCTTCGGCGCTGGATGCGGAGGATGAGAGATTGGGCATCAAGGAACTGGCGCGCCATCTCAACATTTCCATCGGTACGGTGTCGCGGGCCCTCAACGGTCATCCGGAGGTCAATGCCGAGACGCGCAAGCGCGTGCTGGAGGCGGCGGCGGCGCTCGGCTACGCGCCGGATCAGGCCGGGCGCAGCCTGCGCCAGGGCACGCTCAACGTCGTGGCGTTGCTGCTTTCCACCGACCTGACGTCCAAGACGGACACCATGTTCTTCATGGAGTTGTCGCGCGGCATCCAGGACCAGTTCGCCGAGCATGGCCTCGACCTTGTCATTCACCTGAACAAGCCGGGCCTCAACATGCTCGACCGCGTGAAGCGCATCGTCGAACGCCGGCAGGCCGATGCCCTGATCCTGGCCGAGACGCGCGACGACGATCCGCGCCTCGACTATTTGGCCGGCCGCGGTTTTCCCTTCGCCACCATGGGCCGGTCGTGGTCGGGTGGCAGCCATCCGTGGATGGACCTCGACTTCGATTCCGCCATGCGCGCGGCCATCGATCGTCTCGCTGGCTTCGGTCATCGTCGCGTGGCGCTGGTCACCGGCGATCCCGGCTATCGGCTCGACAGCATGCTGCAGGACGCCTACCGGCGCGAACTCATTGGCCATGGCCTTGCCGTCGACGAAGCGCTGATGATCAAGGCCGACACCCACGAGGAGGGCGGCTACAAGGCGATGACCGATTTTCTCGCCATGGCCGAGCCGCCGACGGCGGTGATCTTCCCCCACTACCGGGCGGTGGTTGGCGCCTATGCCTGCCTGTCGGAAGCCGGCCTGCAGCCGGGCCGCGACGTGGCCATTCTCAGTTGCTCGGCCGACACCGCCATTGCCCCGTTCATGGCGCCGCCGCTCACCTGCTTCCGGATCGATCTCTACGGGCTCGGCCGACGCCTCGCCGAGGCGCTGCTCGCCTCGATGCCGCGCTTCGCCGAAGGCTATGGCGGCGCCCTTGTCCAGGAAATCTGGCCCTGGGAACTGGTTGGTCGCGATAGCGATGGCTTCCATGTGCGCTGACCCGTCCGGCTGGCGTAGATCTTGGCAAGGGGCATCGACAGTCGATTCGCCCGCCGCGTCCGGAGACGACCATGCGCGAAGAGAGCCTGTCCTTTCCGCCCTATCCGACCGAACCATCCGGCCGCGACGAGACGGTCGATGTGAAGGCTGGAACGTCCGGCAGTGGCCGCGTCTTTGAGCTGACCACCACGGCCGCCCGACGCGACAATGCCGCACGCTTCCGGCGGATCGAGGAGCGGCCCGCCGACCCCGGCACGACGACGGGCTCACCGCTTTTCGATGCCCTCTTCGCCCAGGCGGTTGACGATGCCCGGCTCAATGCCGTTTCGTCGATCCGTGATGGCGCCTATCGCTACGGCGACCCAATCCCCTGCGAATGCTTCCAGACCGGCGAGAAGTGGACCTACGTCTGGACGCGCGACGTCTCCTATGCCGCCCACCTCGGCCTTGCCGCCCTCGATCCCGAACGGGTGGCCACCACGCTTCTCTACAAGGTGAGCCCGTTCCGTGAAGGCCTCGCCTTGCCGCAGGAACTGCCGGCGGACAGCCTGCAGATCGTCCAGGACACCGGCTCGGGCGGCAGCTGGCCTGTCAGCACCGATCGCGTCTCCTGGGCCTTCGGCGCCGAGGCGCTGTTGGCAACGCTTCATGGCGACGCTCGTGCCGCCTTTGCCGACACCGCCGTCCGGGCGCTTTGCGGCACCGTCGAGGCCGATCGGCTCGCCGCCTTCGACCCGGCCGACGGGCTCTATCGCGGTGAGCAGTCCTTTCTCGACTGGCGCGACCAGACCTACGCCCCCTGGGTGATCGACGATCTCACGACCATCGCCACCTCCAAGGCGCTGTCCACCAACGTCTGCCATGTCAAGGCGCTCGACCTCGCCGCTCGTCTTGTCGCCGAGCGCGGCGACACGGCGTTGGCCGACCGTTATGCCAAATGGGCTGCCGATCTGCGCATCGCCATCAATCGCGGCTTCTGGCTGGAAGAGAAGGGCCTCTACGCTTCGATCACCACGCCCGATAGCCCGGCGCTGCCGGTTGAGAAGTTCGACATGCTCGGCCTGTCGCTGGCCATCCTGACCGGCGTTGCCAGCCGCGAGCGGGCGCGGCGGATTCTGTCGACCTATCCGCATGTTCCCTTTGGCGCACCAGTCTATTATCCGGCCCAGCCGGATGTTGTCTGCTACCACAACCGTGCCATCTGGCCCTTCGTCACCGCCTACGAACTTCTGGCCGCCACCGAGATGGCAGTGGTCGCCGCCTTCGACCATGCCTTCGACTCGCTGGTTCGTGCCGCTGCGCTCAATCTCGACAACGTCGAAAACCAGGAGTGGCTGACTGGCCGCACGTGGTTCGACGATGGCCCGCGCATTTCCTCGGCGCGCCAGCTCTGGTCGGTCGGCGGCTATCTTGGCATGGTGACGACCGCCATCTTCGGCTACCGGCCGGAGGCGGACGGCCTGCGCATCGCGCCCTTCCTCACGGCGCATGTCCGCGACCGCCTCGGTGATGCCAGGGCCGAACTCAACGGCCTCGTGCACCACGGACGGCGGATTGCCATCCGGCTCAATCTGCCGCCGCGCGCCACCGGGCAGGGCCATTATGCCGTGCGTGAGGTACGCCTCAACGGCCAGCGAATGGTGGGTCTCATCACCGACACCCTGCTTCGGGACGACAATGTCGTCGAGGTGGTCTTCGGTGACGTCGTTGCCGACGACGCCAGTCTTTCGATGAGTCCCATCGTCGATGCTCTCACCCACGACGATCCGCGTGTCTTTTCGCCACGTGAGCCGGTAATCACCGACCTCGTCACCGACAATGGGCGCGTGCGGCTCAACTTCGAGGGTCAGGCGCCGCGCTCGGGTCGAGGCGATGCCCTTCTGTTCACCGTGTTGCGCGACGGGGAGATCGTGGCGGCGGATCTCTCCGACACCGTCTGGCATGACCCGGTAGCGCTTCGGCCCGGCATCCGCCGCGCCTACCGCGTCGTCGCGCGTTTTGAGGGCAGCGGCAACGCTTCGCATCCCTCGCTCGAAGCCGCGATCGAAGATGGCGCCGTGCTGACAATCGGCGTTGACGGTACCCATGGCGAGCGGCGTGACGATCGCCTGGTCTTTTCCGAGCTGGTGGTACGCGAGGCCGGAAACTACCGGCTGGCGCTCCTGTATCGGAATCACAGCTTCCACATCCAGACCGGCGTCACCAACGCCGTGAAGAGGCTCGAGGTGTTTGACGTCGAGGGAGGTCCGGTCGCCTCTGGTGTCGTGCAGATGCCGCACATGACGCCGGTCAACTCGCTCCGCCGCTCGACGACACTGCCGACGCGCCTTCCGGCCGGCCGCTATCGCGTCGAGATCGCCGGCTTTTTCAACATGAGCCATCTTTCATCAAATGCTGCCTACATCAGCCCGGGCGGCATGCGGGGACCGCAGAACGAGGCCGATATCCGGGCCATCGATCTCATCCGTATCGGCTGATTTCCGGCGCGTATTTGAGAATTTCACACCCGGAAGTAATGGCCAGACCGGCGCGCTTCTCTTGTGCCCAAATTTGTACCTCGCAACAACTTGACAAAATATTGGGCACTGATACGGCTTTCGAAACACAATCAAAAGCCAGAGGGGACCAGAATGAACAGGGACTTTCGTCTTTCACGCCGCGCTGTGCTGGCGTCGGGCCTCGCGCTCGGTGTCGGCGGCCTCATCCTGCCGGCGCGCGCCGCCGCGCCGCTGAAGGTCGCCGGCATCCACGCCTCGCCGGTGGAGAATGCTTGGAACTCCTGTCTGCATAAGGCGCTGCAGGACGCTGCCGCCGAGGGCGCCATCGACTACACCTTCTCCGAGGGCGTTTCCGGCACCGACTATCCGCGCGCCATGCGCGAATATGCTGAGGCTGGCAACAAGCTGATCATCGGTGAGGCCTATGCCGTCGAGAAGGAAGCCCGCCAGGTGGCCGCCGACTATCCCGATACTGCCTTCGTGCTCGGTTCGTCGGGCGCGGCGGCCGGCGACAACTTCGGCGTCTTCGGCACCTGGAACCACGACGGCGCTTATCTCGCCGGCATGCTGGCCGGCAAGATGACCAAGTCCAACGTCGTCGGTTCGGTCGGCGCCATGCCGATTCCCGAGGTCAACATGCTGATCAATGCCTTCGCGGCCGGCGTCAAGGCAGTCAACCCGGAGGCGAAGCACCTCGTCACCTTCATCGGCACCTTCTTTGATCCGCCGAAGGCGCGCGAAGCGGGCCTTGCCCAGATCGATGCCGGCGCCGACATCCTGTTTGGCGAACGCATCGGGACGGCCGACGCCGCCAAGGAGCGCGGTATCAAGGCGGTGGGATCGCTGATCGACTATACGCCGCGCTATCCCGACACGGTATTTGCCAACGCCCTCTGGGGCTTCCGGCCAATCCTCAATGCTGCCATCGCCGACGCGGCAGCCGGCAAGCCGGTTGGCAAGGACTATACCGCCTTCGGCCTGATGAAGGAGGGCGGCAGCGACATCGCCTATGCCAAGGGCGCGGCGCCGACCGGCGCCGAGGCGGCCATGGAAGAGGTGCGGGCGAAGATCAAGTCTGGCGCCTTTGAAGTGCCGCGCGACACGGCCGAACCAAAGTAAGCCGACTTATGAAAAGCGATGCAACAGCGCTGGCCGAGGCGATCCGCTCGGGTCGCCTCTCTTCCAGCGAGGCCATGACGGCTTCGCTCGACGCTGCTGCGTCGCAGTCCCACCTCGGCGCGCTCTGCCATGTCGATGCCGACCTCGGCCGGCGCGAGGTCGCGGCCGCCGAGGCCGAGCGCCGCGCCGATCCGGGCCGCTTTGCCGCCCGGCCGTTCTGCGGCGTACCAACGCTCGTCAAGGATCTCGGCGGCCCGTTTGCCGGACTGCCCGTGGCGGCGGGCTCGCGGCTATTTCCTCGCACCGCGCCCGGCGCACCCGACTCCGATCTTGCGAGCCGCTTCCGCGCCACCGGCCTGCTGCCCTTCGGCCTCACTACCTCGCCAGAGTTCGGCCTGGCGCTGTCGAGCGAACCGATGATTGGCCCGCTCGCCCGCAATCCGCTCGATCCCGCCCGCACACCCGGCGGTTCGTCGGGCGGCGCCGCGGCCGCCGTCGCCGCCGGCATCGTCGCCATTGCGCATGCGACCGACGCGGGGGGCTCGATCCGCGTACCAGCCGCCTGCTGCGGCCTTGTCGGGCTGAAGCCGAGCCGGGGCGCTATCCCGGCCGGCCCCGCTTTTGGCAATCACCTCGGCGGTATCGCCTCGGAACTCTGCGTGTCGCGCAGCGTTCGCGACAGCGCCAGCCTGCTCGATTCCGTTGCTGGCGATGCAAACGGTCCCTTCGCCGACGTGGCTCTCGCCGGTCCGGAAGCCGGTCCGCTCGTTGTCGGCCTTCTCTGCGAGACAGGCCCGGATTTCCCGACGACGCCCGAACGTGCCGCCGCCATCGAGGCGGCTGGCCGCTTTCTCGAAGCGCGTGGTCACAGGCTCGTGTCGCTCGACTGGCGGGATGTCGCGGCGATGGCCGCCATTTCGGCGCGTCTGTTCGCCGACATCGTCGCCGTCAACCTGGCGGTTCTGTCGCAGACGCCGGGCATCGATTTCTCTCTGGCAGAGCCAATGACGCAGGCCTTCGCCGCACGGGGCGGGGCGCTTTCCGCCACCGCCTTGTGGCGTTCGCAGACCGCGGGTGTGCTGGTGTCACGCGATCTTTGGCGCCTGTTCGACCAGGTTGATGTCCTGCTGACGCCGATGCTCGCCACGCCGCCGCCACCGGTTGGCTCGTTTCCAGCCGACCATGAGGACACCGACCTTCATCTTCGCCGCATGACCTCTCTGGCGCCGCTCGCAGCACTCGCCAACGTCTCCGGCTTCCCGGCGTTGACGTTGCCCTTTGGCGCCGATGCCGACGGCTTGCCGCTGCCCGTGCAATTGATGGCGCCGATCGGCGCCGATCGCCGGCTGCTGTCGCTCGCCGCGACGCTCGAGCAGGAAGGCCGTTGGCACCATCCCTTCCCTGTGGCCGGGTTGCCGTCATGACCGAAACGGTTCTTGAGATCGACCGCGTCAGCAAGAGCTTCGGCGATAACAAGGCCAACGATGCCATCTCGATGACGCTTGCACGGGGGGAGATCGTCGCCCTGCTCGGCGAGAACGGAGCCGGCAAGACCACCTTGATGAGCATCCTGTTCGGCCACTACGTGCCCGACGAGGGACACATCCACGTCTTTGGCGCCGAACTGCCGCCGGGCCGGCCGCGCGCCGCCATCCATGCCGGCATCGGCATGGTGCACCAGCATTTCTCGCTGGCGTCCAACCTCACCGTGCTCGAAAATGTCATGACCGGCACCGAGACGCTGTGGTCATGGCGATCGGAGACTGGCCGCGCCAGGGCGAAGTTGACGTCGCTCGCTGAACGCTTCGGCCTCGCCGTCGATCCCGACGCCCGGCTTGGCGACCTGTCGGTCGGCGAGCAACAGCGCGTCGAGATCCTGAAGGCGCTCTACAACGACGCCCGCATCCTGATCCTCGACGAGCCGACGGCGGTGCTGACCAATCTCGAGGCCGAGACGCTGTTCGTCACGCTGAAGGAAATGGCGCGGCAGGGCCTGTCGCTGATCTTCATCTCGCATAAGCTCGACGAGGTGATGGCCGCCGCCGACCGCGTCGTCGTGCTGCGCGGCGGCAAGGTGGTGGCCGAACGCCGGGCCGCCGACACCTCGAAGGCCGAGCTGGCCGAACTGATGGTCGGCCACAGGGTAGCCCGGCCGGTGCGCGAGGCACATGAGCGCGGCGCGTCGGTGCTGGAGGCGGCGGCCGTCTCCGTCCGCATCGACGGCGTCGACCGGCTGAAGGACGTCAGCTTCCGCCTGCATGCTGGCGAGGTGCTCGGGATTATCGGCGTCTCCGGCAACGGTCAGGCGGCGCTCGCCCGCATGGTGTCCGGCACGTTGGCCCGCAGCTCGGGCGACATTCTGCTGTATGGCGAGGCGATTGGCGATCTTTCGGTGGCCGGCGCGATCGCCGCCGGCATCGGCCGCGTCCCGGAAGACCGCACCCGCGACGGGGCGATCGGCGAGATGGCTGTCTGGGAAAACGTCGTGCTGGAACGCATCGATGAGCCGCGCTTCTCGCGGCGCGGCTTTGTCGATCGCAAAGCCAGCATCGCTTTCACCGAGGCCATCATCAGCGGCTTCGACGTGCGCGGCGGCGGGCCACTCACCCGCACGCGCCTCCTGTCGGGCGGCAACATGCAGAAGCTGATCCTCGGGCGAAACCTCGCCGACCGGCCACGCATCCTGATTGCCGCCCAGCCGGCACGCGGCCTCGATGAAGGCGCCGTCGCCGCCGTCCATGCCCGCATTCTCGACGCCAGAAAGGCCGGAACCGCCGTGCTGCTGATTTCCGAAGACCTTGATGAGGTGATCGGCCTCGCCGATCGCATTCAGGCCATCGTCGGCGGCCGTCTGTCGGCGCCGGTGTCGACCGACGAGGTGGACGCGCGCGCCCTTGGCCTGATGATGGCCGGCGCCTGGAAGAAAGAGGCGGCCTGATGCGCTTTGAACGTCGCGAGCACCGCCCGCTCGCTTTGGTCATCCTGACGCCGCTGCTCGCCGTTGCCGCCGCGATGGCGCTGTCCGGCCTGCTGATCGCCGCTGCCGGCGCACCAGTGCTCGAAGCCTATTGGCGTATTCTCGTTGGCGCCTTCGGCTCGCGCCTGTCGGCCACCGAGACGCTGACCCGGGCAACGCCTTTGATGTTGACCGGTCTCGCCGCCGCCGTCGCCTTTCGCGCTCGCGTCTGGAACATCGGTGGCGAGGGACAATTCTACCTCGGTGCCATCGCCGTTGCCGCTGTTGGCTCGCGGCTGCTGGCTGACGCCCCCGGTTTCCTGTCAATCCCGCTGCTGCTGGTCACCGGCGCCGTCGCCGGCATGATCCTGCTGATCGTTCCGCTGTGGCTCAGGCTCAAGTTCTCAGTCGATGAGGTGGTGACCAGTCTCCTGCTCAACTTCGTGGCCGTGCTTGTTGTCTCCATGCTGATCGACGGGCCGCTGAAGGACCCCTTGGCCTTTGGCTGGCCGCAGAGCCAGGCGGTGCCGGATGCGGCAATGCTGCCAAAGCTGGTAGCCCGCTCGCGCCTGCACTGGGGGGTCGGTATCGCCCTCGGTCTCGCCTTTGTCGTCCACTTCGTGCAGAGCCGCACGGTGTTCGGCCTGAAATCGCGCGCCGCCGGCCTCAGCCCCGAGGGTGCCATCTTCGCCGGTGTGCCGCTTGCCAGGACATTGCTGCTCGTTGCTTGCCTGTCCGGCGGCCTTGCCGGCCTTGCCGGCGCCGTCGAGGTGATGGGCGTCAAAGGCTATGTCACCACCGATCTGTCGCCCGGCTTCGGCTACTCCGGCATCGTCGTCGCCATGCTGGCCGGCCTCCATCCGCTCGGTGTCGTGCTGGCGGCGCTATTCACAGCCACCATGTTCGTCGGTGCCGACGGCATGAGCCGGGCGCTGAAGATTCCCACCTACATCGCCGACGTCACGGTGGCGTTGTCGCTGATCACCATGCTGGTGGCGGTGTTCTTTGCCCAGTACAGGATACGCCGATGAGCACCGTCCTCGACATCGTCGCTTCGGCTGGTCTGTGGGCGGCGGTGCTGCGGATCGCCACCCCGCTGATCTTCGGCACGCTTGGCGCTTTGCTCTGCGAGCGAGCCGGTGTGCTCAACCTCGGCATCGAGGGTATCATGACCTTCGGTGCGATGATCGGCTGGCTGGCGGTCTACCACGGCGCCGATCTGTGGACCGGCCTTTTGGTCGCCGCGCTGGCCGGCGCCGTCTTCGGCCTGCTGCACGCTGCGCTTACGGTGACGCTCGGCCTCTCCCAGCACGTCTCCGGCCTTGGCGTCACGCTGTTCGCCTCCAGCCTCAGCTATTATCTCTTCCGCCTGATCGTGCCTCTGGCCGGTTCTCCACCGACCATCGTACCCTTTCAGCCGATCGCTATTCCCGGCCTCACTGACCTCGCCTTTGTCGGGCCGGCGCTGTTGACCCAGACGCCGCCGACCTATCTGGCGCTGCTGCTTGCGCTGGTGCTTGGCTATGTCGTCTTTCGCACGCCGCTCGGCCTCGCCATCCGTATGACCGGCGAGAACCCGCACGCCGCCGAGGCGCAGGGTGTCAACCCGATGGCGGTGCGCTATGGAGCGGTGATGGTTGGCTCGGCGCTGATGGCGGTGGGCGGCGCCTTCCTGACGCTGTCGGCCTTCAACAGCTTCTTCCCGACCATGGTGCAGGGGCGCGGCTGGATCTCAATCGCCCTCGTCGTCTTCGCCTCATGGCGGCCGGGACGGGCGCTGTTCGGCGCGCTGCTGTTTGCCTTCTTCGATGCCTTCCAACTGCGCTTGCAGACGGCGATAGATGGCGTGCCCTATCAAGTGTTCCTGATGACGCCCTACATCCTGTCGATCGTGGCGCTCTGCGTCATGGCGCGGCGTGCCCGCGTGCCACAGGCGCTGATGCAGCCCTACCGGCGCGGCGAGCGCTGAGCCCGTCACGCATATTGCGGCGAGCGACGGGGACGGATCGGCAGCAGATAGGTCCAGGCAAGGGCGCTGAACAGGCCCATCTGTCGCTTGCTCGTCCGGAATTGGGGATAGCTGGCGAAGGTGTAGCTGGAATTCAGACGACCCGTACGCGACAACCAATCCTCGAAATCGTTGAGGATAAGCGCTCGCGCCACGTTTCGGTCGCCCTTGGCCAAGCCGAGTGCCACGGTCGCAATTTCGTCAAGGCTATCCACAGGCGGTTGCGCGGCCTGACTTTGGGCGAGGCTGGCGTCGATTCGAACGATGAGCTCCCTGTGAAATATCATCGAACTCTCCTTTTGCGCAGCCACCCTACATCTGCGGAAATAGCATGGCTTTGCGCTATGACAACGTGGACATTCGACGGATTCGCCGATAGCGCCCGGTTGGGTGAGCAAAAGGTTGACGCACTGGCAAGAACTCCCACCTCCGTAAGCAGCAGTTATCGAGCTGAGCAGGCAGCGGTGGCCGCTTGCCGACCCGGTGGGGCCGTCAAACTGGGCGAGTGCTCTCGACGGGGAGGGCGATACCGGCGCAAAATGAAAAGGGCGCGGCCAATCGCCACGCCCACACTCAATTTTGTCTAGGCGGATCAGAAACTGCCGCTGTCGCGCAGGGAATGCTCGACGCGCAGGATGCGGCGGGTGAGTGTCGCCGACAGCACCAGACCGGGGACCGCCATCACACCGATAAAGATCAGAATCGGCGTCTCGCCAAGGCCGAGCATGCTGCCGACGGCCCAGGCAAAGGCGACGATGGCGCCCAGCATCTCCGAGACGATCAACAGCGTTGCCCCAATCGCCGAAATGACGGCGTCGGTCTTGGTATAGCGGACCTCGTGGGGCAGGTTGTCGGTCTTGACCAGCATGAAATTGCGTCCTGGATGCAGCGTGTTGTTCACAGCGCGTTCGTCGGCGCGCATCAAGAGCCAGCGGCGGCCCTCTGTCAAGTACGGACGGATCCAAACTGAACGTCGTCCGCAGCCGCAAGGCGGCTTCCGCGCCAAGCCGTGCCGCGCGCGAAGCGCTGAAGCCAAGGTCGATACGCCCGCCGGCAACCGCGGCCGCAAACAAAGCGGCCGGCACGAGGATGTCCCGTGCCGGCCGCGCTCTGGTTTTCAATCAGCGAAGGATTACTCGGCCAACTCGGCCTTGTCGTCCTGCTTGATTTCCTGGCCGGTGGCCTGGTCGACGACCTTCATGGACAGGCGCACCTTGCCGCGCTCGTCGAAGCCCATCAACTTGACCCACACCTTGTCGCCTTCCTTGACGACGTCCTTGACGTTCTGGACGCGCTGGGGAGCGAGCTGGGAGACATGGACGAGGCCGTCGCGGGTGCCGAAGAAGTTGACGAAGGCGCCGAAGTCGACGCACTTCACCACGGTACCCTCATAGACGGCGCCGACTTCCGGCTCGGCGGCAATGCCCTTCACCCAGTTCATGGCGGCCTGGATCGCCTTGAGGTCGGAGGAGGCGAACTTGACGGTGCCGTCGTCCTGGATGTCGATCTTGGCACCGGTCTTCTCGACGATCTCGCGGATGACCTTGCCGCCCGAGCCGATCACTTCGCGGATCTTGTCGGGGTTGATCTTCATGATCTCGATGCGCGGCGCATGCTCGCCGATCGACGAGCGGGCACCGGTCAGCGCCTTGGACATCTCGCCGAGAATGTGCTCGCGACCGCCCTTGGCCTGGGCGAGGGCGACCTTCATGATCTCCTCGGTGATGCCGGTGATCTTGATGTCCATCTGCAGCGAGGTGATGCCCTGCGCCGTGCCGGCCACCTTGAAGTCCATGTCGCCAAGATGATCCTCGTCGCCGAGGATGTCGGACAGCACCGCGAAGCGCTCGCCTTCCTTGATCAGACCCATGGCGATGCCGGCGGTCGGCGCCTTCAGCGGTACGCCAGCGTCCATCAGGGCAAGTGACGAACCGCAGACGGTGGCCATCGACGACGAGCCGTTCGACTCGGTGATCTCCGACACCACGCGGATGGTGTAGGGGAACTCGTGATGGGCCGGCAGCTCCGGATGGATGGCGCGCCAGGCAAGTTTGCCGTGGCCGATTTCGCGGCGGCCGGGCGAGCCCATGCGGCCGGTTTCACCGACCGAGAAGGGCGGGAAGTTGTAGTGCAGCAGGAAGCGTTCCTTGCGGGTGCCTTCCAGCGTCTCGATATACTGCTCGTCCTCGCCGGTGCCGAGGGTCGCGACCACGAGGGCCTGCGTCTCGCCACGGGTGAACAGCGCCGAACCATGGGCGCGCGGCAACACGCCGACTTCGGCCACGATCGGCCGCACGGTCTTCAGGTCGCGGCCGTCGATACGAAGGCCGGTGTCGAGCACGTTCCAGCGGACGATCTTGGCCTGCAGGTCGTGGAAGACGTTGGAGACCTTTTCCTTGTCGAACTTCGGCTCAGCGCCCTCGGGGAACAGCTCGCCCATCACCTTGGCGCGGGCTGCGTCAACGGCGGCATAGCGCTCCTGCTTGGCGGTGATCTTGTAGGCGGCGCGGAGGTCGGCCTCGACGATGGCGAGGACGGCGGCCTCGATCTCCGAAGCGTCAGGCGCGGCGAACTCGCGCGGCTCCTTGGCGGCACGCTCGGCCAGGCGAATGATGGCGTCGATCACCGGCTGGAAACCGCGGTGGCCGAACATCACGGCGCCGAGCATGGTGTCTTCGTCAAGCTCCTGGGCTTCCGATTCCACCATCAGCACGGCGTCGCCGGTGCCGGCGACCACGAGGTCGAGCTTGCTTTCGGCCATCTTGTCGACCGGCGGATTGAGGACGTAGGCGCCCTCGATCAGGCCGACGCGGGCAGCGCCCACCGGGCCCATGAAGGGCACGCCGGAGATGGTCAGCGCCGCCGAGGCAGCGACCAGGGCGAGGATGTCAGGCGCGTTCTCCATGTCATGGCTGAGAACGGTGACGATCACCTGGGTGTCGCACTTGTAGCCATCGGGGAACAGCGGGCGGATCGGGCGGTCGATCAGGCGCGAGGTGAGCACTTCGTGCTCGGCCGGACGGCCTTCGCGCTTGAAATAGCCACCGGGGATCTTGCCGGCCGCAAAGGCCTTTTCCTCGTAGTTGACAGTCAGCGGGAAGAAGTCCTGGCCGGGCTTCGGCTGCTTGGCGGAGACGACGGTGGCGAGGACCGATGTTTCACCGAGCGTCGCGAGAACCGCGCCATCGGCCTGGCGGGCGACACGGCCCGTCTCGAGGGTCAGCTTCTGGCCGGCCCAGTCGATCTCGACTTTCTGGATAGCGAACATGCGTTTGTTCCGTTCTTGTCTGGTCCGGCGCGTGGGCCCACGGGCAAGACGACGAGAAGCTCCTCCCGGATGCGGGGCGAGCGTCTGGCAATCCTGCCCCAGGGTGCGGGACACGCCGGATCGGCGCTCGCCCCGGCGGGGCGACGGCGCCTGTCGTTCTTGCCCGTTTCCACGGGCGGACCCCGTGCCGCCCTCGTCTCAGGGCGGCGGGAAATCGGAGCCGCCCCGGCGGGCCGGAGCGGCGGAAGGGAGAGGGCAGCGAGCCGCCCATCCCCCGGAAGGTTCCGTTAGCGGCGCAGACCGAGGCGGCCGATAAGCGTGGTGTAGCGCCCGGCGTCCTTGCGCTTCAGATAGTCGAGAAGCTGGCGACGCTGGCTCACCAGCTTCAGCAGGCCACGGCGGGAGTGGTTGTCCTTGACGTGGCTCTTGAAGTGCTCGGTGAGGTTGGCGATGCGTTCCGACAGGATCGCCACCTGGACTTCCGGCGAACCGGTGTCGCCCTCGAGGGTAGCGTATTCCTTGATGAGAGCGGCCTTGCGCTCGGCAGTGATCGACATCGGGGACTCCTTGTCGTTGGATAACAAAAATGGCCCGGCCGGGATGTCGTCCAGCCGGGTCGATGCAACCTGTGTCATCAGGTTGCGGTTTCTGTACAGGAAAACACCGTGGAATGCCAGCGGCAATCAGCAAGCCGGAGAAGCACCACCAAGGCTCAATCCGGCAGAATGAGCCGGATGGGTTTCAGCTCGCCGTGCTCCACCTTGCCGATGGCGATCAACCGGCCGCGCTCGAACACGCCGACCGCTTCCTCCTCCACCGGCGCGTCGCGGCCGCGCAGCAGAACCGGGTTGCCGTTTCTGAGCCGAACCGCCTGATCGGAAGAGACGTCGAGCTGCGGCAGCTCGGCCAGAGCCGCCTCGATCGGCGTCAGGAGTGACAGCGCGTCGCCATCTGCTTCCAATGCTGCCTGCAGCGCGTCGAGGCTCACCATGTCTCCCTCGCCGAACGGGCCGACGACGAGCCGCCGAAGCTGGACGACGTGGCCGGCGGTGCCGAGCTGGCGTCCCATGTCGCGAGCGATGGCGCGCACGTAGGTGCCCTTGCCGCATTCGGCTTCGAAGACGGCTGTGTCCGCATCGGGGCATTCCATCAGTTCGAGCCGGTGGACCGTCACCGGCCGTGCCTCGAGCTCGACGACCTCGCCGGCACGGGCAAGATCATAGGCACGGTTGCCGTCGACCTTGATCGCCGAGAAGGATGGCGGCGTCTGCAGGATTTCACCCTCAAACGCGCCGAGCACGGCGTTGATCTCCTCGGCGGGCGGCCGATGGTCGGAGGCCCGCACCACCTCGCCTTCGGCGTCATCGGTCGAGGTCTCCTCGCCCCAGCGCACGGTGAAGCGGTAGAGCTTGTCGCCGTCCATCACGTAAGGCACGGTCTTGGTCGCCTCCCCGAGGGCGATCGGCAGCATGCCCGAGGCAAGCGGATCGAGCGTGCCGGCATGCCCCGCCTTGGGGGTGCCGAAGATTCGCTTCATGGCGCCAACCGCCTGCGTCGACGTCATGCCATAGGGCTTGTCGAGCACCACCCAGCCGTGGACCGTGCCTTTTTTCTTGCGTGCCATGCCTGAATCCTGCGTTCGCCGATCGGGGATAGAACCCGACGCGACGGAAAGACGGCGGACGATGCGTCCGGAAGGCGCCGCTCCTACACCGGGGGGCGGCGGATGGCAAGGCCTGGGCGATTGCGGCGGCCACGCCGGCATGGAAAGATGAGGGCGCCGGCCATCGGCGAATCTTTCCGGAGTTCAGATGTCTTTCGGCGTCTTCGCCGCCGTTCTCGCGGCTGCTCTCGTCCACGCCGGCTGGAACGTCCTCGTCAAGGGAGCCGCCGACAAGCTTGCCATGACAGTATCGGTGGCGATCGGCGCCGGCGTCGTCGCCGCGGTGGTCCTGCCATTCCTGTCACTGCCCGCACCGGAAAGCTGGCCCTTTCTCGGCGTCTCGGTGTTGCTCCAGAGCGTCTACTATCTCCTGCTCGCCCGCGCTTACCGCATCGCCGACATGAGCCTTGCCTATCCGCTGATGCGTGGCGCGGCGCCGCTCATCGTGGCGATATTCGGTGCCACCGCCTTTGGCGAAACGCTGGCCGGTGGGCAGTGGATGGCGGTCGGCCTGATCTCGGCCGGCGTCGTGGCACTTGCCCTCGGTGCCTTCCGGCAGCCTCTGGCCATCACCGGAGCGGTCACCGCCCTTTCCAATGCCGTGGTCATTGCCGCCTATACGCTCGTTGATGCCTCCGGCGCCCGGCTGTCCGGTGCGCCCGTCGCCTACGCCCTGCTGCTCGCTGTGCTGACAGGCCTGCTGACCATAGCCTTGGCATTTGCCGGTGGGGGGCGCTTGCGCCTCGGCACGCGCACGCTCGGCCTCGGGCTTGTCGGCGGTGCGGCGACGACACTCTCCTACGGCGTTGCGCTCTGGGCGATGACACGGGCGCCGGTGGCACCGATCGCCGCCCTGCGCGAGACGTCGATCGTCTTCGCGCTGGTGCTGTCGCGGCTGGTGTTCGCCGAGAAGATCGGCGGTCGACGTTTTGCCGCCGCCTTTCTTGTGGTGGCCGGGGTGGTGGCCTTACGTCTCGTCTGAGGATCAGCTGGCGGCAGCCTCGCGCGCGGCGATCAGCGCCGCCTCGTCGGCCTGCGCCTTGCGAAAGGCTGGTCGGCTGGTGACCCGTTCGATGTAGGCTGCGACCTCGGGCGTCTTGTCGAAGATGCCGAAACCGGTCACCCAGGCAAGGGCCGTGCCCCACATGACGTCGGCGACCGAGAAGCGCTCTCCGAGCCAGAAGGGCGCGCACTGTCGCACCTGCTCGTTGACGACGGCAACGACGGTCGCATAGTCGGCATAAGGAGCGGTGTTGCGCGGCAGCGGCGGCCGCTTCATCGCGTGGTCGACCAACGCCGGTTCAAAGCTGGACCCATAGAATACCATCCAGCGCAGATAGGCGCCGCGGCGGGGATCGCTGATGCCCGGCGTCAGACCAGCCTCGGGAAACAGATCGCCGAGATAGAGCGCGACGGCCGCCTGCTCGGTGACCACTGTGCCCCGATGGCTGATGGCCGGCACCTTGCCCATCGGGTTGACCGACAGATAATCCGGCCTCAGCTGGTCGCCGGCTCGTACGTCGAGAACGTTGAGGTCATAGGGTGCGCCGAGCTCCTCCAGCAGGACGCGGATGCCAAAGGCGCGGGTCTGCGGCGCGTAGTGGAAGGTAATGCGGTCGTCGGTCATTGAAATGCCCTCCTCGGGGCCGCGGTGGCGGCCCGTCGGCGGGGATTGTCGGTCTGACTGCGGTCAGGAACTGGCAGCTTCACTGCTGACAGAAACTGTCACTCATTCTTGTCGTCTGGTTCGCTGTGCCCGCCGAGATCGCGCGCCACATCGGGCGACTGAAGAAGGGAGTCGATATGGGCGGTCTCGTCGAAACGGTCGTCGTAGCGGAAGACGAGTTCGGGAGCGAACTTGAGATTGATCCGTTTTGCGACCTGGCCGCGCAGCCAGCGGACATTGCGGGTCATCGCCTTTTCGGCTTGCCTCGGATCACCGCCGCCGAGCGGCGTGAGGTAGACGGTGGCGTTACGCAGGTCGGGGCTGACGCGCACCTCAGGTACAGTGACCATCATCCGCGTCACTTCGTCATCCATCAGCTCACCACGCGCCAAAATCTCGGCCAGCGAATGACGAATCAGTTCGCCAACGCGAAGCTGGCGCTGGGAAGGGGCGCGGGGCTGCCCCTGGCGTTGGTCGTGCTGGACCATGATAAACACCTCGGTTAGAGCATTCCCCAACCAGATGGACCCATCTGAGCGAAAAGGAAATGCTTCGGATTGAAACCGCAGCACATAGTCTCAAGCTACGGATTGCTTCAATCCGAGCCGAGTATGCTCTGGGTGCGCTGGCCGGCACTCTCGAACGCGGCGGCGAAGGCGGCCATGTCGGCCCTGCCGGCGAAAGCGGAAAGCGGCAGGATCAACGCCGGCTGACCGTCATCAACGATATGGAGATGACCGGCGTCCGTCTCGACGCGGACATCGGGGGCGGCCGGAATATCGACCACGACGCCACCGATCGTGCCCTTGAGGCGATCGCCGGAGAACTCAACCTGTCCCGCTCCAACCGGATGGTGCCGCGCCGCCCGTACTCGCTCCACCCTGAGAACGAGCCGCGCCAACTGCCAGGCGGCCACCCCGGCGAGCCCGAAGGCGGCAAACCACACCGGCCATTCAGCCTCCCGCGTGAGCCAGGAGACGACGATGAGTGGCGGTAGAGCGAAGGCATAGCCAAGGACGGATCGCCAGCCGCGATCTGGCGGCTTCAGGATCGTCTCGAGCGCCAGCGCGTCGGCCACTGTCGTCGTGAAGACAAGGTGGCGCGGCGCTGTACGGGCGGATTCGGCGGCGTCGGTCATGGCATACCGTCGAAGGGGCGCCCGGCCCTCCCGAAGGAGGCCGGGCTGGCCATTACAGCGTGCGGGCGATCTCTTCGACGCGGAAGCATTCGATGACGTCGCCGGCCCGCATGTCCTGGTAGGCCTCGAAATTCATGCCGCATTCCTGACCGGCATGGACTTCCTTGACTTCGTCCTTGAAGCGCTTGAGCGTACCGAGCTTGCCTTCGTGGATCACCACGTTGTCGCGGATGAGGCGCACCGAGGCACCACGCTCCACCATGCCCTCGGAGACGCGGCAACCTGCCACCTTGCCGATCTTGGAGATGTTGAACACCTCCAGGATCTCGGCGTTGCCGAGGAAGGTTTCGCGTCGTTCGGGGGTGAGCATGCCGCTCATCGCCGCCTTCACGTCGTCGACGAGGTTGTAGATGATGTTGTAGTAGCGGATCTCGATGCCGTCGCGGTCGGCCGCGTCGCGCGCCTGCTTGTTGGCACGGACATTGAAGCCGATGATCGCCGCGTCGGAGGCCGAGGCCAGCGTGACGTCGGATTCGGTAACGCCACCGACGCCGCCATGGATGACGCGCGCCGCCACTTCCTCGTTGCCGAGCTTTTCGAGCGAGGCAACGATGGCTTCAAGCGAACCCTGCACGTCGGTCTTGACGACCAGCGGGAACTCTTTCTTGCCGGCGATCTGCAGCTTGGTCATCATCTGCTCGAGCGAGCCACGCGACCCGGAGGCACGCTTGGCAACGTTATCGCGCTTCTGACGGACGCGGTATTCGGTGATCTCGCGGGCGCGGGCCTCGTTCTCGACCACGGCGACGCGATCGCCGGCGTCGGGCGTGCCCTGGAAGCCGAGGACCTCGACCGGCATGGCCGGGCCGGCGGAGTTGACGACGGCGCCTCGGTCATCGAGGAGCGCGCGCACACGGCCCCACTCGGAACCGGCCACCACGATGTCACCCACCTTGAGCGTGCCGCGGTCGACCAGCACGGTGGCCACCGGACCACGCCCCTTGTCGAGCTTGGCCTCGATGACGATGCCCTCGGCGGCGCGATCGGGATTGGCCCGAAGCTCCAGCACTTCCGACTGGAGGAGGATGATTTCAAGCAGCTTGTCGAGGTTGGTCTTGGCCTTGGCCGACACCTCCACCTCGAGCGTGTCGCCGCCCATCGTTTCCACCTGAACTTCGTAACGCAGCAGTTCGGTGCGGACGCGCTCGGGGTTGGCCTCGGGCTTGTCGATCTTGTTGATGGCGACGATGAGCGGAACGCCGGCCGCCTTGGCATGGCTGATCGCTTCGACCGTCTGCGGCATGACGCCGTCGTCGGCCGCCACCACCAGGATGACGATGTCGGTCACCTTGGCGCCGCGAGCACGCATCGCCGAGAAGGCGGCGTGGCCCGGGGTGTCGATGAAGGTGATCTTCTGGCCGTTCTGCTCGACCTGATAGGCGCCGATGTGCTGGGTAATGCCACCCGCTTCGCCGGCCACCACATTGGCGTGGCGCAGTGCGTCGAGCAGCGAGGTCTTGCCATGGTCGACGTGGCCCATGATGGTGACCACCGGCGGCCGCGGCTGCGTATCCACGGCGTCGTCAGGCACATCGAACAGGCCCTCTTCAACGTCGGATTCGGAGACGCGCTTCACCGTGTGGCCCATCTCGGTGGCGATCAATTCGGCGGTGTCGGCGTCGATCACGTCGTTGATCTTCAGCATCTGGCCCTGCTTCATCAGCAGGCGGATGACGTCAACGGCGCGTTCGGCCATACGGTTGGCCAGCTCCTGAATGGTGATTGCCTCTGGCAGGACCACCTCGCGAAGCACCTTCTCGCGCGGGCCGGTCTGCTGGCCGCGCCGCTCTTTTTCACGCTTGCGCTTCAGCGCCGCGAGGGAGCGGGAGCGCTCGCCCTCGTCGCCGGAGAGGGCGGCGGAAATGGTCAGACGGCCCTTGCGTCGGTCATCCTCGCCGGCCTTCTTGACCGGTGCCGGCACTGGCACGCGTGCCTTCTTGGCAGCGAGCAGCTTGCCGCGCGGATTTTCTTCCTCGTCGTCACCGGCGACCTTGCCGCGCGGGGTGGCCGCCTCGGCCGGACGTGGCGCGCCAGCGACAACCGGCTTCTTCTCGGCAGTGACAACCTTCGCAGCACCCGTCGGTTCGGCGGGCTTTTGCTGCGGCGCAGCCTCGGCAGGAGCCGCCTTGATGCGGGCGTCTTCCTCGGCCTTGAGACGAGCTTCCTCGACGGCGCGGATGGCGGCCTCTTCGGCCTCGCGCTTTGCCTGTTCGGCTTCCTCGATCTTGCGACGGGCGTCTTCCTCGGCGCGACGCTTGGCCTCTTCCTCGGCACGCTTGCGCGCTTCGGCCTCACGGGCGATGGCGTCGGCGAGCGCGGCCTGGCGGGCCTCGATCTCGTCCTGGCTGAGCGTGCGCAGCACCATGCCGCCGGGCGCCGGCCGGCGCTGCTCGCGCGGGGCGGCAGGAGCGGGCTCTCGGCGGGCCGGCTTCAGGCTCTCGGCGATCGACTTCTGAAGCTGCGCGGTCTGCGACGCCTGGGGGCTCTCGATCGGGCCGCCTTCGCCGTGCTTGCGCGACTTCTTGGTCTCCACCACGACGGCCTTCGTCCGGCCATGGCTGAAGCTCTGCTTGACCGTTCCCTGCTCGACGGTACGCCGGGAAAGGGTCAGCGTCTTCTTGGGCGCCATAGACGTGCTGTTGTCGTCGGTGTTCTTCGTATCGCTCATGCCGTGCTCTATCCTCGCGGGCCGCGGCGGCGCCCCGGACGGGCGGCGCAATGGCCAATCGTATTCGCGCACCTAGGAAAGGTCCGCTGTCCAGTCCGTGTCCGGCGCTCCGCCCCTGTAACGGGCCAGCGCTGCAGCGCATTTCAGGAAGCTGGTGCTCGCCCCACCGGCGAGCAGAGCAGCATGTATCACATTTGCGCCGCCCAATGCCAAATCCATTTCGCTCGACGCGAAGATTCCGGCAATGACCTTTGGTCCGGAACGCGGCGAATGTTGCCTTAATGCCGCATTTTCGGGCATTTCGTCCGCGTCCCCACCGGCTCCGATGGCGCGAAGGCGCCGTTTGAGCGCCTGCCCGATCTTGCGGCGGCCGTCGTCGGCCGCCTCACGGGCGTGCAGGACGGCGATCACGCTGCCCTTGCCGGCCGCCTCGGTCACCTGTCCGAAACCGGTGACGACGAGGCCAGCCTTGCGCGCCATGGATAGCGCCGACAGCGCTCCCCTGAGAAGCAACGCCTCGACCAGATCCGGCAGATCGTCGCCGGCCTTGGCGTCTGTCTTGAGCCCGCGCGAAAACGCTCGCTTGCGCACCGCCTCGGTAACGATGTCGCGGCGGCAGGTCACCCAGACGCCGCGACCGGGCAAATTGCCACGAATATCCGGCACCACGGCGCCGTCCGGCCCGCAGACGAAGCGGACGAGGCCCTCGGGCGGCTGCGCGGCGCGCGTCACGATGCAACTGCGTTCCGCCGTCTCAGACCTCGGTGCCATCGTCCTCGTTCCGGTTGGGAGGTCGCCCTGGCGCGACCTCCGTCTTTGTCATCAGCGCGCCTCTTCGGCCGCGTCTTCTTCAACCACGTCTTCGTCGGCGACGTCTTCGACAACGTCCTCCTCTTCGACCGGCGCTTCGATCCAGCCGGCGGCGACACGCGCTGCCATGACGATCGCCTCGGCATCGGCGCGGCTGACGTCGAGATCGGAGAGGTTGCCCTTGTTGCGAACGGTTTCGCCGTTCCGGCGCTCGGTCCAGCCGACCAGGTCGTCGGTCGCACAGCCGGCAAGATCTTCGACCGTCTTCACGCCATCCTTGCCGAGGGCGACCATCATGGCGGTGGTAATGCCCGGTATCTCGCGCAGGGCGTCGTCGACACCGAGCTTGATCCGCTCCTCGTCGAGCTCGCGCTCCTTGGCGTCGAGATAGTCCTGGGCGCGCGCCTGAATCTCGTTGGCGGTGTCCTCGTCGAAGCCCTCGATGGCGGCGATCTCGTCGTGCTCGACCAGGGTGAGCTCCTCGACAGTCGAGAAGCCCTCGGTCGCGAGCAACTGGCCGACCACCTCGTCGACGTTGAGCGCGTTCATGAACAGCTCGGTGCGCTCGTTGAATTCCTTCTGGCGCCGCTCGCTCTCTTCCGCCTCGGTCAGAATGTCGATCGCCCAGCCGGTCAGCTGGCTGGCAAGGCGCACGTTCTGGCCGCGACGGCCGATGGCCAGCGACAGCTGGTCGTCAGGCACCACCACCTCGATGCGCTCGGCATCTTCGTCGAGCACCACCTTGGCGACTTCGGCCGGCTGCAGCGCGTTGACGATGAAGGTGGCCGGGTCGGGCGACCAGGGGATGATGTCGATCTTCTCGCCCTGCAGCTCCTGCACCACGGCCTGCACGCGGCTGCCGCGCATGCCGACGCAGGCGCCGACCGGATCGATCGACGAATCCTTGGAGATGACGGCGATCTTGGCGCGCGAGCCCGGGTCACGGGCGACAGACTTCACCTCGATGATGCCGTCGTAGATCTCCGGCACTTCGGACGCGAACAGCTTGGCCATGAACAGGGGATGAGTGCGTGACAGGAACACCTGCGGCCCGCGCTGCTCGCGGCGCACATCGTGGATGATGGCGCGGATGCGGTCGCCATAGCGGAAGGATTCGCGCGGGATCAATTCGTCGCGGCGGCAGATCGCCTCGCCGCGGCCAAGATCGACGATGACGTTGCCGTATTCGACCCGCTTGACGACGCCGTTCACCACTTCGCTGATGCGATCCTTGAATTCGTCGAATTGGCGATCGCGTTCGGCCTCGCGTACCTTCTGCACGATCACCTGCTTGGCCGACTGGGCAGCGATGCGGCCGAAATCGATCGGCGGCAACGGCTCGGAGATGAAGTCGCCGACGAGAGCAGCCGGATTGCGGCGCTGCGCTTCGACGAGGTCGACCTCGGTCGAAAAGTTCTCGACGGCTTCGACCACCTGCAAGAGGCGCTGCAGCTTGATCTCGCCGCTGCGCGGATTGATCTCGGCACGGACGTCGGTCTCAGAACCGTAGCGCGAGCGGGCCGCCTTCTGAATGGCGTCCTCCATCGCCGCGATGACGATCTGCCGGTCGATCGACTTCTCGCGAGCCACCGCATCGGCGATCTGCAAGAGTTCCAAACGGTTCGCACTGACGGCCATTGTCTTCGTCTCCTGCCCTCGATGGGGTTCCTGTTCCGTCCTTCGGGATGATCCCGGTTCCTTGCGAGCGGCGCGGCCGCCCGTTGTCAGCTCTTGCCCGCCTTGAGCGCCTCGCGGATCAGCGCTTCGTTGAGCACGAGACGCGCCTCCGCAATCGTGTCGAGCGGGAACTCGATGTCCTTGGTACCGTCATCGAGCGCCTGCAAGAGGTGCATGCTGCCCTTGTCGTCCTTGACGCCGGTAAGCCAGCCGCGAAACCGCTTGCGGCCCATCAGCGGCACCGCGAGTTCCAGCTTGGCCTCGAAGCCCGACCAGCGGATGAAATCCGAACGCCGCACCAGAACGCGGTCCATACCTGGCGACGATAGTTCAAGGGTGTAGGCTTTGCCGATGGGATCGTCGACGTCGAGCAACGGCGATACGATGTTGCTCGCCGCCTCGCAGTCTTCAACGCTCATGGTGCCATCGGGCTTTTCGGCGAAGATCTGCAGCGTCACGCCGTTCAGGCCGGTCGTCCGCACGCGGACGAGACGATAGCCGAGATCGATCAGCGCCGGCTCGATAATGGCGGCAACCCGCGCTTCGACACCCGTCTCGGTAACAAGACGCGGCTCGTCGAGCGTTGTCTCGACGCTCTGGCCGGCAAGTGGCGGAAGGGGGGGCTGGTCCTCGGACGTCATTGGCAGGCGATATCCCTCGCGGCGCTTCGGTTGTCACAGGCAATAAAAAAGAGCGGGACCTTTCGGGCCCACTCCCAACCCGCTTCATGAAAGCGCATCAGAACTGATGCGTCCCATATAGGCCGCTTTTGCCCGGAAATCAATGGCCCGGATGCGATCGGCAAGGCGAGTATCCGAAGCGGTGACAGCGGCTCCCGCGCCAAGGGCGCCGGCGCGAAACGCCGAAGCCAAGGGTCGAAGGCCCGCCGGCGATTGAGGCAGAAAAACCACGCCACCACCGGTGCTTGAGGCCGAAACAACCTAACCGCTACGCGCGACGCGGCGGAACGTGAGATAAGCCGATCCGCGTCCTTCACGGCGCGCCTTGGCCTCATAGCGTGTTCCCGGCCAGCCGTCCCAGGGCCGTCGCCAATCGTCGGGCGCCGAGGCCGTCCAGGCGAAGGCCG
>Ga0316604_10000952_pt1 | contig 28992 bp, 24 predicted proteins | sample OWC_soil_day20_C_FD_207650 | JGI IMG/M metagenome (GOLD analysis project Ga0316604, IMG submission 207650) | Wetland soil microbial communities from Old Woman Creek delta, Ohio, United States - OWC_soil_day20_CT | ecosystem: Environmental > Terrestrial > Soil > Wetlands | place: USA: Ohio... | reverse complement strand
GAGCCGGGAACTGGAGCCGGTCCTCAACAGCATGGAAGCGGTCGCCCGGCGCCTGAAGCAGCACCGCCCGTCGCTTCAGGAAGGCTAAGCGGACTGCCGCCGACTTTCCTGGCGGGCACTAATTGCTGGCGCTGCGGTCTTTACCGAAACGTGAAGACAGGGATCGGGGAGAACACGATGGGCAAGGGGCGTTTGGAAGCATTCAGCGATGGCGTTCTTGCCATCATCATCACAGCCACTATATTGGGCTATATTACATAATTGTAAAAGCTTAAATGCATATATCCATTTACACCTTAGGCTTGTGGCAATTTTTGAATTTATGTATTTACACATACATAACAAGCTGCTTAATGCGGAACGTTAACTCAATCAACTCAACTGAATGGCCGTTGTCGCCAATGCACAGCAATCGCTCAATCGGCTTTCACCCAATGACTTCATAGGTGAGGTTTCGGACCTTCACGAAGGTTCGCTTGTCGGCTATCGAAGCTATTGGGTGATACCAAATAGGAGCCCTGCGCTGACGCAAAGACTCTTGGTTAGAAGGAGCCACTTTGGGGTATAGCCATTTCTCCACAAAAGAAGTTGAAGCGACGACCGGTTGTAAACGCTATTGCCGCATCTAATGATCAACGTCATCAAAAATTGAGCGTTCGCTTTCGGACGCAGAAATTCTGTTTCCGTGCCAATCAACTTTATCGATTTGATCATCTGGCTCTTCGGGCATTGACCGGTATGCCGGCTTCCACCTGCTGCAAAAAGCCGATGATCTGCTCTTCTGAAAACCGCTTCTTCAAGTCCATTCTCCTTCTCGAAAACGGACTTTACTAAATTCCCTGTAGCACTGTTTATGGGGGGCACCTCACTGCAAAAGCAGTCGGTTTGGCCGCCTTCGTGACCAAACCGGAAGTAGCGGTACGGTCAACACCTGGATTTAGCCTAGTACGAAGACCGTAGGCTGACGCAAGTGGTTAGGCGGCAGGGACGTTTTCAGTCCCTAGCTCTCTCGCCTGCCGAATGAAGAATACCCAACCGTAGTGCTTTGACATCTTCCACTGATCCCTGACCTCAAGCACGGACTGTGCTATATGGAAAGGATTTCCAGGTATCGGGAGATTAGAAAGTGTAGCGAGCGTAGCAGCACGTGGAACCGATGGCGCAACCTCTTTCGCTATCACTTCAAGTCCTTCTTGATAGTGGAGTCGGAGGCTTGCGATGTCGTTCTGGGTACGTAGTTCGGAAATCTTGGCGCGGAAAGCTATGTAGTAAGGTGAGGCGCGCAAATCAAAGATATCGTTCCACGTAAGCGGGAGCGAAGCTGGAATAGGTGACAGTGCCTCCTGAAGTCCATCAACCTCGATGATTGGTGCAGACAAGCTCTGTAGGGCCATATCAGAGATTAAGTGACCAATAAACATCGAATTTGCCAGGTACTGCCGCCAGTAGATTATTTCTGCAATTGTGTATGACTGAAGTTTGTAGTCGTCATAGTGCTCTCGTGGTGAGAAGTCGTGTGCCAGAAGCGATTCGGTAGTAGCTAGTTTCAATCTCGGCGAAGCCACATCACGTGCCTTGATGAGATTCCTAGATTCCTGGAGCCAGTTCTCGTACAGTGGAATTGAATTATCTACTTGAGACCAAGTCTCAGCGATCTGCTCCCGAGCGCGCGGTGAGAGTGATGGTTCACTGGACAGTTCGCGCGTGACTTCCGCAAAGAAAATGGGATCAGGCGTTCCTGAGTGAATGATCTGGTCGCAAAGCAAAGTAGCTAGCTTTGCCTTGGTTACAACTAGTTCATCGACGTTCCAGATTCCTGAGTGTGCGAGAAATGCGGTGAGTTTCATCCTATGGCCAAAAAGTTCTTAAACAGACCCATCGGGCCATTTATCATTTGATATTCACGCATCAATTATGCCTAAAGAATTGCCTGTCCAGCAAGGTTGGCAACAGGGCGAAACAGCGCAAAGGTAAGGCTAGCTGGGTTTTGGGACGACCGCTTGGTGTGCGCAGTCGATTTTTAGCTATCTATTTATGAAAAATGAATAAACTAAAACTTCGAATCCTCGGGCAGACAAGTAGATCAGGACCATTTCGCGTGAAGACGGGAGTGAATTCATGCCAGTTTCTTGATTTGTGTCCTAGGTATATACGAAAATGTGTTGTGCGTGTTCCTCGTTGGCATATGGAATTGGGACGTATCGTTCCAGATGCCGTTATCGGCCGCTGGAACGGGAAAACAGTCGACTTCGATGAAATTCAAAATCCATTGCGTCATTCGGGCGATCTTAGGGCTAATGATTGCATTGTGGTCTGCGTAGAGTCACCTCACAAGGATGAATTCGAAAAAAGAACTAATGAGATTTCCCGCCCAAAACCATTGCGACCACTTCAGGGAAATACTGCCCGCCTCGGCATGTCTCTTTACCTTGGCGAGATCATTGCCGCAGCCATAAAAGAGATGAGCAAGAATGGGGTCCCCCTACCTCGACCAGGAGCCAAAATCGTTGTTGCGAACCCCGTGCAGCACCAAGCCAGTTTGCATCACCTCCTGCCTTTTCCATCAGGAAAAAGGCAGAAAGGGGCCGATAAGCTTCGAGTAATGCTTAGAGATGAAGTTTGGCGTGCGGTATTTAATTGTGATGAAGTCCAGCGCGACTTCTCCTCTCGATTGTACGACTACCGTCCAAGCCTAATCCTTCTGGCGCCCACGAAAGGCGTATTGCCAGACCTCATAAGATTTCTTGAAAGTACCTCGTGGGCATGGATTAACGTAAGTGCTCATCCTTGCCAATGGAGTCGCGTAAAGCCGACTCTTCTCGGGGAGGCATCCTGGCGTGTCAGGAAGACCTGACGTAATGCTCCCAAGCTTCGAACGCTGAAAAACACTCCAGGCAGTGTGGAACCAGGTCGAAAAGACTTGAGCTGCAATTCGAGGCGATGATTTTGCTGTCGTCGGTTAAGCCATTCTCAATGGCCGTAGAGATTCTCCAGTGTGATCGGCCTCACGAAGGCCCTTCAGGCGTCATGCCGCCTGAACGTTGGCATCCTAGACAATACCAACCGCTCAACTGAGCCAGTGCGACCGGCGGTTCTGGCCGACGTTCTGCCTTATGGCAGCGGGATTGTCGCCGGCAACTCGTCGGCCATTACGACCGTTGAGCGGGGCTCAAACGAATAGCTGGTATTTCAACGGTTGCGGACGTAAGCAACTTGATCACCAGCAACCCCTCTGACGTCAGATCCACCAAGCCCGCTCAAACAGCAACCGGGGCATCAAACGCGAAAACCGGGTTAGGAGTGATCCTCACCCCTTGGTGCCTACCTAGCACCGCCTCTGTATACAATATTGAGCATCGCGGCTTGTCCTAGCCGAGGATCGCCCAATCAGCCTGGGCGAAACGGCGCCAACCAAGGAGACTCCTTTGATCACTCTCAACAGCGAACGCGGCTTAGTCGATATCGCATCCTGGGAAGACGTGCTTCAGCTTCCTGGGTTCCGTAAGGATGTAGACCCATCGGAACACCAGCTTGATGCCATCATCGGGCGCTACATGTTCCGAGACAAGGTCAATTGTGGTCTTTCTAGCTGCCACCAGCCGCACGGTCGCGGATACATCGTCACTACTAAAGCTGGGATCACAACCAATATAGGTAAAGACTGCGGCAGGAAGCACTTCGGAGTCGATTTCGAGACGACTTCACGCAAGTTCGACCGGGACATCACTGAGAAGCAGAACCGTGACCGCCTTAACAGCTTTGTCTTCTCGATTGAAGAAATCGAATCCAGGGTGAAAGACCTCCGATCACAGTCCAAGGGTGCAGACTGGGTGTACAAGCACACTCGCCCGCTCGTCAATGCCACAAAAGGCTGCCCGGAAGAGGTGGTCCGAAGACTCCGGGCGATGGTCAAGACAGGGGGGAATTCGCTGTCCAACGAACGTGAAGCAAGCGACTCCGAGACCGAGCAGGAAATAGCAAGAACAGGGCGGACAATCAAACGCCCGCACGTTGTCACTGAGCATGTTGCAGATATTGCAGGCGTCCAAGCGCTTTACCCCGATAACGACATTCGTGCGCTGCTGATTGATGATCTGGCAACAAACTTGGGCAAGCTCTCCGATACCAACGTCGACGCCCTAACTTACAACGAGCTACGCAACTGGATGAAGTGGCTCGATACCGTCGAAAACACTTTGGAGCGCGCCGAGGCAGCGGTTGGTTTCGGTCGGCAGCTGTTGACTCTGATCAACCTTGAACCCTTCTACACCGTGCTGACCAAACGCGACGAAAAGGACATGTTTAAGAAATTCCTGAACACCCTGTCTACCAACGATTAGTGCAGATAGGAAGCGGCTAAATCAAGCTGAATGATCCATTGGAGATCGAAAGTGGAACGGCACCTTCCTGATAGGCTCTGCCCGGAAAGCGGAGCAAAGCGTGACAATCTCGAAAGGCTGCGCGAGCGTTCGATCGCCAAGCTAGATGACGACGCCGCACTCGACCATATCGGCACGCTGATCGACGCTTCACATGACGCAGGTTTCGCACGAGGTGCAGACCGTGCGATATACCTGCTCGACGAACTCGCAAAGCGCGGTCTGGATGTCAGACACGGGGCGATTCTTGAATATTTTCGAGCCAACGCGTGGGCAGTGAAAGAGGCGGCTTCCGGTGAACGCGGCTCCTGGGCTTGGGAACACCCCGAACGGGAACAGCAGATCCTTGCCTTGTCCCGCGCCGCTGTTCATCCTGGCTTCGTCGAACTCGATCTCGTGCGTCGCTGCCAGATACTGACCAATCGAGCGAACCAACTTAATACAATGGGGCGTTTCATTGACGCGATTGAAGGATGGGATGCGGCGCTGCGCATCATCCCGAAATTCGCAATGGCGCAGGCCAATCGCGGCTATGGCCTCAAACATTATGGTGGGCAGTTGGATGATGATCGCGAACGCGCGATCTTATTGCTGCACGCCCATGATGGGCTGATTGCAGCTACCGCCGCCGATGCAATACACGACTCCATATACCCAGATGCATTGGCGCAGCAGTTCGCGGAAGAGACCACGAGAATTGCTGCTGCGGGCGATCTGGATCGAATACGCGAGTTGCAGGATGTTGGCATACCCCCGTTCGGGCGCAGTAAGGCCGAGCGGAAGTACAGGCAGTGGTGTCTCGACCGTCGCTTATTTCTGAATCCGCTCAATGACCTCGGGCCGCACGCAAGAGCGGCATGTGACAATCTCGTCCTGCCACCCATAAGGGAAAGGTTCGATGAGAGACCGGGCGTCGTGACGCCACCGCCAGTCATCGGTTTCTTCAACCAGATGAAACAGGAGTATGTATCGGCCCGCTTCATACTCTACGAGGGGCTTTGCGACACCAAGCTGCACTTTTCTGATCGAGGTGTTCTGCTTCTCAACACGCTGGACTATCCAATGCATTCGCTGGCCACTGAACGGGTGCGCACGGCCTATCGTATTGCCTATTCGCTGCTCGACAAGGTGGCCTTCCTCGTCGACCACTATTGGAAACTGGGAAAAATTGCGGACCGCATCAATTTCAAGAATGTCTGGATGGCCGAAGGAAAGCCACGGCTTCTCAGCCGCTTTCGAGATTATCCGAATTGGCCGCTACGCGGACTTTTCTGGCTTTCGAAGGAGTTGTTCGACGATCAACTGAAGCACACGACCGGACCCGATGCGAGAGAACTGCATGACATCCGCAACGCGCTCGAACACAAATTTTTACAGGTTCACGAGGGCTGGGCACGACCGTTTATGTGGACTGCACCAAGCAGCGAAGGCCTAGGATTCTCGATCGACAGCGATTTTCTTGAGGCTAAGGCTCTTCGTGTGATGAAGATAGCTCGTTCTGCGCTCATCCAGTTGTCCTTGGCAATCGGCATCGAAGAACGAGCACGAACACCACCTGACACATTTATTGGATCTATGCCTGTTTTTGACCTCGATGATCGCCGCAAACGACGTGACCCGATGTAGTTATGCGATGACACTGCTCGCTCACCACTCGTTGTTGAACGCTATCGCCTTCTGGGACCGTTGAGCATGGGGGATAAGAGGTCTTCTAGCCGACTGGCGGATTTGCAATCGGCAACGGCCGTTCCCATGCATGTGGGCCAACGGCTGCTTTGGCCGAATACCTGCTGCACGGGGGGATTCTCAAAATTACTCATGGGGGCTTTAGACGTGGGTCTCGTACGACAGGAACTCCCGAAAGAACTCGTACCAGAGACGACTGACGCTCCGTTCCTGTTTTCGCAAAAATGGATCGTAATTGCGTTTTCACCGTGGGCAATTTAAGTCCCTGGTCAGTCGCGTATTCCTCCAACGAATCACCATGGCACAAAGCCCGGGCCAGTCGAGCCTCCGCAGCCGAAAGACCGAACAAATCCATCAATTGGTTGGCCGTTGCAATCCGCCGGCGGTCGAGTGGGGCAACAAGGCATAAGACGTTGCCAAGGGAAATTTCGGTGGTCGATTCTGAACTGGGAATTCGCTTGTTCAGGCGGACCAACACCAGACTGTAGCGCTGCACCGGACGATCAAGTGGAAACAATATCAAGCTGGTTGCTCGTCCTGTCTTCGCGGTGTTCGTGATCGCATCTTGAAGTTTGGTATCTTGGCTCGGGTCGTAGCAACGAAGCTTATTGCTGTGCCAAACACTGAGCAAACTGCCATTCCTCAGAAAAGACTGGCCTCTCTGATCACAATCGAGAATGCGCGCACCAGGGCTCAGCAAGATAGAAGCGACATGTGAAGAAAAAAATTCGCTAGCAGTTTGCTCAATGAACTGTCGAATACCCCTGCAGTGCTTGAGAAACTCCGTTTCTTGGTTTGAGCCAAACTGCTTCTCTTCAAGAAATGCACAATCGATGCACTGTTGCTCGCCATAAGAGCCGAACCGGCAGTTGGGTCGAATTCGTCGGCATATCGGAGCGGAGCAGGGGATAGTGGTTTCGTCTGTCCGGAGGGATGGCAATGCAGCGAGAGAGTCAATGCTGACCTCCCGCAACGCTGCTAGTTCTTCAGTTTCACGCTGGTCCCCAATATTCCGTCCCCCCTGCCAAGTAAAGGCTTAATCAGGTTACGTTCAACTTCGTCATGCCACCAGTCCCCATCGCTGATCATCCATTCGGATGATGCCAAAGCAATATGACAGAGAGTAGCCTCTAACTCAACTGGTTTTGCAATGGGATTGCGAGACCTTAGGGCAGTAATGTCCAAAGAGGTATGACAGTTACAGTCAGACTCTATGCTGTTAGTGCAGTGAAAGCCAAAGGAGAGCAATATGACTATTCGTGATGTTAAGCAGGCGTTGGATCAAGCCGGCGATGCCACCTCGCCTGTCGAGGATCGTCCGATTGACGACGACGAAGTCCAAGTCGTCATCCGCGCCGGCAGGGCGCAGGTAACAATCACTGCCGGGAAGAACCAGGTAACGATTAAATCCGACAAGGTGTTGGCCACCGACAAGATTCACCTAACTGGTAAGTCGCCGGCAATCGACAGCGGCCACGTATTCATCCGCAACGATGAGGTACTCGATTCAGCAGTCATGGTGCTAAGCCAGATAAACGAGGCATGAAACCTCCCGAGCATCGCCCTGTATGAGTCCGGGTGTAGTTGGGTGATCATCCTGTGGCTGAGGTGGTATCACAAAAACTTGAAGTTGCAAAAAATCTCGACCACCTAGTTGCGGCTGTCGTCATATACCACCTGAATGCGTAATTCGATCATTCCTGACGCACCAAGTATACCGAAGGGCGCTATAAGTAAAGAGAGGAGATCAGCAACTATGCCTGCGCCAGAAGACTTGTCTCTTGTCTCCCTACTCAGCCAGCATGCGTTCGCCGGAACGTATTGGGGGAAATCACATTGTGTCTGGCGTGGTGTAGTGCATCCTACTGACTTTATAAGCGCAGCTGAAATTGAACAGCGGCTCGATTTCAGCCTGTTACGCTGGCCCTATTTCAGTCTGTTGCAAGATGGTGAAAACATCCACTGGCGCCACTATACCTGCCAGCGCGACGTGATCGGCCAGAAGCGCAGTGGATTCCCCGAAGCGACCAAGATTCGCCAATTCATGGCGCAAGGTGCGTCGCTGAAGTTGAATAAGGTCACCGATTGGCACAGGCCCTCCCGCGAATTGTGTCGCGCGCTTGAGGATTTGCTTCCGGTAGCCGTATCCTCGTACGTATTTTGGACCCCGGCCGACGCTCGCGGCATGTTGCCGCACCGCGATGCAGCCCATGTGTTGGCCGTTCAGCTAGAGGGCAGAAAGCAATGGAATCTATACGCCAACCCCGCGCAGATAACCAGCGCGGCGGGATTGGATGTCGACAGCAGGGCGCCTACTCACTCTTTGGTGTTGGGTCCGGGTGACGTCCTTTACCTGCCGCACGGATGGCCGCACGATGCCTTTGCTCTGGAGGGAGGCAGGTCCTTACATCTGACATTCACCTTAACTGAGCCAACGCCGGAAGATTTACTCGAAACTTTACTGACATATTTTTCGGAAGAATGCGCTGACTTAGTGCATCGTCACCATGCGCGCTCATTGGAGGATAAGAGTGTTGAAGTACGTGCGACACTGGCGTCGATGGTGCCCAGTTTCCCCGCCGAAACATGGTTATCAGCCACGCTGACCGAGATGCGCGCACGCACTGGCTGATTACAATGGCTTGCGATCACATGACTGCACACTTGCGTAGCCCTACCCTGCTCGAACACCTGGTAGGAGATGCTGGTGATTTCTTTGCGCGCCACTGGGCACGCGCGCCAGTCCTGCTACGCGCGCCCTGCGATTTGACGGGCCTGATCAGTGAAAAAGAGATGTGGAGTGAACTTGACTGCGGTCTACTCAGTCGGCCCTATTTCACAGTATTCAATGAGGGCGTGCGCACCGCGGTCAGCGACATGACCGAAACGCGTAAGGTGGCTGGTCATGAGATTGAAGGCTATGCAAAGATAGAACAAATTCGGCGAGACTTTGCGGCTGGAGGCACCTTTAAGCTTAACCAGGCCGAACACTGGCATTCACGGATTCGCGCGCTTGTCCAGGGCATGCAGCCACATTTCCGGGGAGGCCTGGAAGCTTACATCTTCCTAAGTCCACCCGGAAAAACCGCCATGCAGGCCCACACCGATGGCGCTCACGTCTTCATACTTCAGATTGCGGGCGTTAAAGATTGGGTAGTCGGTAAGCTCGACGCCAGATCCCATAGCGATTCCTCCTTGCACCAAGGCCCGATCGACCCCGCATTGCGTATGGAGCTGAGCCTACGCCCTGGCGATGTCCTGTACATGCCGCACGGGTGTCCGCATTACGCGACATCGAAGGACGTTAATTCCATCCACGTAGCGATCACGATCGAGGAGCCGACCGCAGTCGACATTGCAAAAGTATACTTGGCACGTTTTCTCGCCGACGCGAGCTTTCTAGGCCTCGATGCCACCCATCACACCGAACTGCTAGTTCGGAAGGTCGATCTGCTACGGGGCGCGCTTGGTGCATTCCTCGCCGAGGCGGATCCAGAAGCTATTCTCAATGCGGCGGTCACATTGCGCCGCCTGCATCAATGAGGCGGGACAGCACTTCGGGTTCAGGGCCGGCCCTGGTCCAAGGTATTTCCGACCGGCTGTCGAGCGGAATGGCGCGTAGCATGCCGCCGATGCAAACGCGGATGCGGCTCGAACCACTGCTGAGCGACTATGGCATCACACGAGTAGCCGAACTGACTGGTCTCGACGTGCTCGAGGTGCCCGTGTTCTCGGCCGTTCGCCCGTGTGCCGCCACGCTTGCTGTTAGCGCCGGAAAAGGCTTGGAACGTGATGCGGCCTGGGTTTCGGCCGTAATGGAGTCGATTGAGGTAGCCGTAGCGGAACGTTACACCGCTCCGTGCATGGTGCGCGACTCCGCGGCGCGGGTGGCACCAGGGTACGGTACGCGACAACTCAATGTTCATCCGGTCTCGCTAGTGGACGATAAAACCATGCTCGATTGGACGTCGGCATGGAATTTGGCCGATGGCCGGCCCGCCCTGGTGCCGAGTGCTGCGGTGGGATTGCGCGGTTGGACGGCCGAGCGTTGGCATGCACCGTTGTTTGTGACAACTAGCAACGGATTGGCTGCGGGCAACGACGCGGTCGAAGCGACGCTACACGGCCTGCTGGAACTGATTGAACGCCACGCGTTGAGCCAGGCGGAACGCCTGCCGCGCCAGGTCGTCGATCCCAATTGCGTGGGCCTCAGGCTTGCACCGCTAGTTGAACGCCTTGCGCGGGCAGGCGCAACACTAGAAATTTCCCTGCTGACCAGCTTACCCGGTACAGCCACATACATTTGCTACCTGTCGCAGCCAGAGATGCCGCAATTGTTCGGTGGCTCTGGCTGTCACTTCAATCCGCTGATAGCACTTGAACGTGCTCTATTGGAGGCAGTCCAGAGCAGGGTATCGACGATCAGCGGTCTGCGCGATGACATTGCACCGTGGCACTATCGGTGGACGGTGCATAAAGCGATCGACCGGCATCCGTTTGGCGCTGCTGTTTGCGAGCCGCAGCCGGGGAAATCCTTAAGCAGCTTGCGCGAGGCTCTTGACACCTTGGTCTCGGCGGTGTCTCGCTACTCGGGATGCCCGGTATTAGCGGTCGAACTTGGCGAGTACGGAGCTTTCCCTGCTGTTGTGCAGGTGTTCGCGCCCGGGCTGCAGCCTTCGCCGTCCGCACCCCGCCCTGTTGCACTCCTGGCAGAGCGCCAATGAGCGGGCGGTTCATTGTTTTCGTGGGACCTAGTCTGGCGCCGGCCGAGCGTCCGCGCACTCGAGCGGTGTATCTGCCACCAGTGCGCCACGGCGACCTCTTCCGCCTTGATGCTCGTGAGGGTGACGTTGTCCTGATAATTGATGGCATCTACCAACACGTGGCGCCATTGCGTCACAAGGAAATCCTCGCTGTCATGTCCGCCGGGGTAGAGGTATTCGGTGCGGCAAGCTTCGGCGCTCTGCGCGCGGCAGAACTTCAGGCATACGGCATGCATGGCATCGGCCGCGTCTACAATGCCTACCGGACCGGTGAATTGAGTGACGATGCCGAAGTGGCGCTGCTACACACCGCCGACGAGGATTGCCATGTTCTCACGGTAGCATTAGTGTCGGTGCGCTTCGCGGTCGCGGACTTGGCAGCGCAAGGACGGCTTGATGTGCGCGAGGGCGAACGCCTGCTAGCGCTTGCTGCCGCACTACACTTTACCGAGCGCACGCCGGGTGCTCTGCGCGCAAGTGCGGGGCCAGCGATGGCAATGCTGCTCGACTATCTCAGCATCGGCAATGTCAAGACGCGTGACGCATTGGACGCAATTTTTCGAGCAAATGCACCGGATGGTGTCAACGCTCAGGCGCCGACGGTCCGCTGGGACAACTCCTTCACTATGGAAACGGCGCTGTACCACCGACCTGTCATGCATGGTATGGCAGTGACGGCAAGGCAGGTACTCGCTTGCCTGCAGCTATTCGCAGTCGATTACCCAGCGCGCCACCGCGCCTATGTGTGGCGGGTGGCGCGTGGCAACGCAACCAACGAAGTACAAGACAAAATGGGCGAAGCAGCTGCGTTTCTGAGAGATGCCGGTTTCTCAATCACTGCTGTGGCGCATAGTCGTTACGCCGCGCCTAGTGCCGCGACGGTCGACTGGTCGCCAGAAGAGCGAGCGTTCGTCAGAACCTTCCGCCTGCCTCCTGGCCGCGGTATCTATCTCGATCTGCCCCCGGAAGCCCTGAGCGGCGGCATGCCCGAGCTGATCGCAGCGTGCCAATCTCTGCTGGCCAACAGCGATGCCGACCGCGGCGGACTTGGCCAGTGGCGGTCATTGTTGCAAGGGCTGTGGTCAGCACCCGGTAATGAAGCTTTTCAGTTGAGCGCGATGGAACGCGGCTTTTCCGACGTCGACGAAGCGCTACGGCTGGCACAGGATTTCAACTTTCCCATGGTGCGAACCATGGACCTAGACCAGCAGGAAATCCTCCCATGACTGCGGCACTGGACGCGGCGACGACGCTGGTAGAGCAAATATTCGCCGAGCCACGCTTGGCCTCCGTGCAGGGGTGCGATGGGACCACTATCGTCGTGCGGGTCGATGTGCCTGACCTCGCGACCAACCGCCTGCATCCAACGTTGTTGTGTCACCGCCGTGCGGTCGGCGGTGAGTGGAAGGTGGCGTGGTCCTCAACCGGCACTGCGGCGACGGTGACCGATAACGGTTCCGTCGTCTACGTTCGCGAGCACCAAGGCGTGCAGGAGATTCGGGTGCGCGATCGCATGGACTACGAGATGCTCATCCATTACGTAAACGGGATGGTCGCCGAGGTCGCCTGGGAGGGTGTCGGTGGACGCCTCGCATGTACAGTCCTTGAAAGCGGTCTTACGCGCGCAAGTCCCGATGCCTTGCGTGGCTCTGATGCGATCTGGTTTGACAGCCAGCGCGCATCGCTGGGGCGAGCGCGTAGGTTTCAGGGCGACTGGCGAGTTTGGCTGCTCGACGGCGACCCAGCCCCACTACCGTTCGCATTGCCCGAAGACGCTGAGCTGACTGGCGAACTGGCTTGGCTGCAGGACGGGCAGATCGTGCTGGGCGTGACCTATTTTCTTCATAACGGCGGTCAGCGCTTCGGTTTCATGGTGGTCGATGCCCATGGGAGGGTGCTGCGCAAGATACGCCACGAGCACATTGACCTTACGGCACCGGTGGCTGCGCCAGGGGGTGCGTACCTTGCCTGCCTTTGCACAACTCTGCCAGCAGATGGTACGCACTTGGTCCAGTACACTTGCTTACTCAGCGCTGAAGGCGTCTTGTCAGTTCCGGCTCTTGAGGGGGAACTTTGGCAACAGCCTTACGGATGGACCGACGATCAGCACCTGGTTTGTTTAGCCGATGACGGCCCACGGCGTCGCCTATATATACACGACCTGATGCATGGCGCCAGCAAGCGAGTTGAGGTGGGCGCGTCGGTGCTAGATCTGGCTTGCCGTAGTCCATGCATTGCAGTTCTGGCTTCGACCCCTGACAGCCCGCCGGCCTTGCTGACAATCGACGCTGACGGGTCGGCCTTGCAAATCCTCATAAGGAGCAGCGCCATTGCGCTGCCCGGCGCTGCACGCCACGTGGTGCTAAATGACCACAGAGTAGACAGCACGCTGGGAGCCTGGTTATGCATGCCGCACAGCGGGACCGCAGCAGGTTTAATCGCGATTTTTCACGGTGGCCCCTTGAAGAGTTGGACAGACTGGGCCTGGCGCTGGAACCCCTGGCCATTCGTCGCTGCCGGCTTCGCGGTCGCGTTAGTTGAGCCGCCAATGTCGCTGGGCTATGGTGATGCCGCAATCGCCGCCGGCTGGCGCCGGTGGCGCACAGGCATTGCCTCGATCGCCGTGCGGCAGATCAAGGCCTTGCGCGAGGCGAGTGGCCTGGGCGACTGCCCGCTGGCGCTGATGGGCGGTAGCTTTGGCGGTTATCTGGCCCTGGTCACGGGGGCGACGATGAAGCCGCGCCTAGTTGTGACCCATGGTTGCCCAGTAGATCTTGCGCAGGTTGCGGCTACTAGTGATGTTTTCTGGCAGTGGCTACGCGAATACGGCGATCCGGAGGCGCATGGGGCCGAGTATACCGAACAAAGTTTTCGCGATGCCGGTGCGCTCGCAAGGACCCGGGTACTGATCTCGCATGGTCTGCACGACGATTTGGTCACGCCGTCCGAGTCCTTGCGCCTTCATCGCGCCTTGCTGCGCAGCGGTGGGCGTAGCGAACTTGCTGTATTCACGGGTGAGCGCCATGCGCTGCTAAAACCGCTCAACCTGCGTGCCTGGTTTAGCTGGGTGCTGCAAGCCTGCGACAACGAGCTGCGCTGCAGCGCGAAACCAGGAACTGGATGGCGATGACTAACCCACTGACGCGTGCCGAACTAGTCCAGGGTTTTGGCGCGCTTGGCGTATGCACCGGCGACTTAGTAATCGCTCATGCGTCGCTGTCGGCCTTCGGCTATATCGTAGGTGGCGCCCACACCCTGTGCCTCGCTCTGCAGAGCGTGCTCGGCGCGACGGGTACACTGGTAATGCCTGGCTTCACGCCACAACTATGCCATCCGGCAACTTGGAGTCCGAGGCGGCTGAACGGTGCGGACCCAGCGCAGCTAGCAGCAGAGATGCCGTGCTTTGATCCGACCGCCACCCCGGTCGCGCGCGCGATCGGGCGGGTTGCCGATTGCTTTCGGGCGATGGCGGAAGTGCAGCGTTCCGCGCATCCGCATACCTCGTTCCTATCTCATGGGCCGGCCGCCAATGATTTGCTGACCCCGCACCCGACAGCCTATCGTTTCTCCCGTGCAGGGCCGCTCGGCCGCTTGTACCAGGCTGATGCTAAAGTACTGCTGCTAGGCGTACCGTGGTCACGGTGTACCGCTCTGCACCTAGCTGAATACGATTCCCCCTATCCAGGGCGACGGTGGGGAACTTGGTCGGTACCTGTATCGACACCGCGGGGCGAGCCTACGCGCTGGGAGCTGGTGGACGAATTGCTGGTATGGGAAGGGGATTTTGAGCTGATTGGTGCGAATTTTTTGGTCTCAGCGCCTGCCGGCACTTCGGATGCCCACATTGGTGCGGCGCATTGCCGGCTGGTTCCGATGCGGCAACTGGTCGAGTTTGCGCGCGCCTGGCTACCTCGACAGCGCGACCTCCGCGCCTACGGCGTGCCGCCCGGTTGGGTGGGAGTTCGGACTGACGATGATCCGCTGCCGCCCTAGGTGCTTGGCACTATTTCGACCCTGCAGTTAGGGAAATAACATGAGCGAAAACGTGAGCTTGCGCCCCGTCAGTGCCGACGACCTAACGCTGTTCGACGAGGTATTCTCGACCGTGATGGGAGCAGGCACCTTTCAATGGTTCGGTCACAGTGCGACCGGGGCGCTACACAGGCGCTTTGCAGAGACCGGGCTTATCGACACCGACGGCGGCATGCTGGCTGTGATCAATGCAGACGCTTGTGTGGGACGGGTAGAATGGTTCAAGTCCGCCTGGGGGCGGCCGGAAACCTCTCAGTGTTGGACGATCGCTGCCGGCGTGTTTCCTGAATACTGCAGGCGCGGTATTGGCACTGCAGCCCAGCGCCTGCTGGCCGAGTACTTGTTTCTACACACGCGGGCGGTGCGAATCCAAGCGTACACCGATTGCGACAACGTGGCCGAGCAAGGTGCACTTGTCAATGCTGGCTTCGTGTTGGAGGGCGTGCTGCGTGCAGCTCAATGGCGCCAGGGTGGCTGGCACGACCTGCTAATCTATTCAAGTTTGCGCTACGGCACTTCAGCAGAGCAGGGCTAGTGATGGCGATTCCAACACGCGCGGCAAAATCTGCGCGGAGCAACACTCATCGGGTGCTTCCTCACTTACGCGCTGCTGCCGCCCGGTTTCAAGCGTATCCGCCGATACAGCCTCCTCGGAGTGACCCGCGGCGCTCGGCTTGCAGCCGTTGCCATTGCAAGCGTCATGAGGCCGTTGTTGGGCGGAAGCAGCCTTGCGAGGCTGTTTTTTTCAAGTCTGCTTTGGCCGGAAGCTGTGTGAAAACACCCCGGCGACCTCTCATGGTGGGAAAGCATCATCGCGCAGCAAGTTAAAATGTCAAATAAGTAGGATGGCAAAATAATTTTCAGCCTACCACGGATAACGCGGTGGGAAAGGGTTAAGCAGGGACGCTGCTTTATCGCGTTTTGACACAGCCTCGCCGAGCAACGGCCTCACGCCAATGATAACAGGCAGAAAATCGGCCTTTGCGGACATTCGCTTACTAGCTTGACTCGGTCAGCAATGCGTCGACTAGCTGCCATGCGGCCATGAGTTAATAGATTCTCGAACTGAAGAACTCTCTCCGGCGGCCGGTTATAGGCAATATCGCAGGACAGCCTCCAGAATGATTCGTATGGGATAATCGTGAACGATTAAGGAAATTGATCTGCTAAAAGAACAAGAGCCTTCTCAGATTTCAGGGCAAAACCGGATCGTCTTCAGGGGGTAGGGATCTTGGATGGAAAACTCTTGCACGAAGTTGAGCCCCGCGAGGTTGCCGGTCGAGAAGCAATCGCGCGATTTGCAGCTCAATTCAGGGCGGCCGCCTTCATGTCCTTGGCCATCCTCGAAAATGGCGAGATTGACTGTGTTTTCTGTGATTTTCATGATGATTATGTCGTAAGGCGAAGAGGCAATCAGTCCATCCTTTATGACTTCTATCAAGTGAAGACCAAAGGGAAGTTGAACTATCAATGGACTCAGCCTGATGTGTATAACATCCCCCGTCGGGGGGAACCCGACCCCAATGAAATCGGCGACAGCTTTGCGGGAAAGCTCCTGATCCACACTGTGCGTTTTGGGGCGTCTTGTCGTTCGGTTATCTTGCAGACCAATATTCAGTTTCACGACCACGCCTGCGAAATAAGTGATGCGCTTCGGAACGGTCAGCACGATCACAAATACGCAAAGCCGCTTTTTGAGAAATTCAGAGAAATCTTTCCAGAAGGCTGCGAATTAGACGATTCAGAGGTTCGCGTCTGCCTGGGTAAGTTCAGATTGGAACCCGGATCACCCATTGCTGATCCTTCTGGGGACAATTTTCTCGCCTTAGCAAAGGATGCTGTTTACCGGTTCAGCGAAGTGGAGTTGAGCTACCAGGAGTTCGTCGAGATCGCCGAGAAGTTGTTGGCGTTGGTTCAGCGAAAGTCATTGAAGAAAATCGGCGAGGTGGATGCGGAATCGTTGGTTGATGCCGCAGGAGTCACAATTTACGATCTACTCGACATTCTCGCGATTTCCCGCGCTGGTTATGAAAGCCTGGTGAATGGTGGCGACTTAACCGCCCTAAGGACAGCATCAATCCTGCACCGGAAATTGAAAGGAGCAGGAGCCAGCGAAGAAACGATTGACTACCTATGTCGTCAGAAAGTGTTGTGGGACGAATGGTTGAGGACCAAGCGCCACTTCGTTCCCGCGTTTGACGCCAACCGTTTGATGGCAAGCCTTCTGAAGGCGGGAAAGGACTGGGCTCTGTCTGGGGGGGAATTAGAAAAGCTGTTCCTGATCGCCGAGTCATTCCCTGCAAGCAGTAATCATATTCTTCAGGATGAGCTGAATCGAGATCTGATTCTTGGCGGAATCTTGTCAGAGATTACGAGAAATCAAAAATGATGGACTTTGACAAATGCAAACAGGAGGCGGTGCGTTCGAAGATTTCCATTACTTTCGAGACATCCGATCGCGGGCCATCACTTTTAAGCAATGAAGCCCTGTTTCACATACCGTTGCTAGCAGTCGTCGTGCTGACCCTTGCCTGTTTGTCCAGAAAACCCAGAACAGCTGAGATTGGACAGATGGTGGGAGAGTGCATCGAGCGGACCTTTACAAACTTCAAAGGATCAAGCCAGCGTTTGGGATGGTCCGCCAACTTGAGAATTCGGACCGTCGCAGCGCTGGCATTTCTCGAGTCCGCCAGTCTGATCATCGTCGCCGACAAAGGGATCATATCGGCGACCGATCTTGGTCGGAAGGTGATCAAGTCCGCCTTCGCTGAAGATGACGATCTCAGCTTTACGTTAATGACGGTTGAACGGTCTTACCGGGATATTTGCGGCGAACGCCGCAGCCAACTGGAACTTCTATGAAGCTAATTTCGCTGAAAATAAACAAACGAAATAATTCAGGCTGGGAATCGGAACAGATTGCGTTCGGCACCCACGTTACACAGGTTACCGGAGAAAACGGTAGTGGCAAGACCCCAATCATTCAGGCTATCGTCTTCTGCCTAGGTTTTCCGATCATCTTCCGGGACGACGTAAAGGCTCAGTGCAGGAGTGTTTCACTGGTGATCGAGGCGAGGAATGAACTCCACTCGATTGAGAGGGCAATCGAGGCTGAGACAAAGATCACCGTTTTATCGAACAACACACTCCACGAGTTTGATGATGAGCGAAAATTTTCAGAATTCTTTTTTTCCCTAATCGGACTTGACCCCGTCAATTTGCTGGACACCTCGAATCGGAAGACCGTCCCTTACATGTCGACCGCGCTTCCACTGTTCTTTCTTGATCAAGACAATGGCTACTCGGAAATCTATAAACCGGCTGCCTCGTTCATCAAAGACCAATTTCAGGAGATGGTTCGATATCTATTCAGATTCACCCAAAGAAATCTGTTTGAGTCAGCCAAGGACTTGATTGCGCTTAAATCGAAGCGGGAAACACTAGACGAAATTATTGCAGGCCATCGATCAGTGCTTGAGCGCCTATATGCCAAGCACACATCCAATCTTTCCGAGCAATTTATTATTGATCGAATCGCTGAAAAACGGGCTCAACTTGATCAACTGAGCTCCTCTCAGGGGGCGCGTAGTGAAGCTACTGCTGCGTTTGATACGGAGATCTATGAGCTCGGAAAATCAATAGCGGAACTGGATCGCGAGTATTCAGAGTTGAAACTGCGTGCGTCTAGTTTTCAGAAGATTAAGCAGGAGATTGAAACAGAAATTAATACGTTGTCACTAAATGAACGAGCCAGGCGCTTGTTCGAATCGATGGAGAGCATCTGCACGAACAGCGATTGTGGACTCTTCAAGAAAAGCACTGAGAGTTACGGAAGGAACCTGCTATATCTCAAAGATCAAGCCAAAGATCTGGAAGCTGGCGCCAGTGCAGCTGAAGCGAGAACAGATGTAATCCGTGAAGTTCGAGCCAGTTTGCAATCGCAGCTAGAGCGCTTGAAGGGAAAGAGGGAGAGATCACTGCAACAAGGAGGTTTGTCCGCGTTGGTCGAAGTCATTCGGGAAGTCACCGAATCGATCATTGCTCTTGAGCAGGAGCTCGCCGTTGTTCGGCAGCTGAGCTCGCTGACCGAACGGCTTGATGAGGCTGAGGCAGAGCGCAGCGCGTTGAGCGACAAGATCGAGACCATTTCCAGCCGGGGCCGAAAAGCAGACCAAAACATGGTCGCACTGCGAATTGAACTCAGGACACTTACGCTGAAATGGCTCGAAATCCTTGGAACAGAAAACGTAGACCGCAACCTCCTCATTGACCAAGACCTGAAGTTTCAGTTTGGTAATGAACAGATTAGAGCGTTTAAAGGCAGCACCCTGGTTCGGGTCATCTTGGCAATTCACGCAGCACTTTTTGAAGCCTACATGGCTCGTCCCGGCGAAAAGCTCTCTTGCTTAATCTTTGACACACCGAATCAGCAGGAGATTAAAACGGAGGATCTACGTAATTTCATGCGAGCGCTGAAGCGGCTTTGTGCCGAACATCATGCGCAAGTGGTTTTCGCAAGCAAGGATTATCGTTACGAGGCGGATGACCACGATACCGTTGTCGAACCTTCATTCCCAGGGCTTCAGCATCCTATGTATCTTGGCAATTTGCCACACCATTGATTCTTATTCGGTGAATTGCAGCGGTTTCAGAACTCATGACGATCCATCAACAGGATGAACAAATGATCTGCATTGATTGTGTAAGCCCTGAACCGCTCAAGAGACTTTTTTCTGCACACGGGACAATTCAAGCTTGCCAATATTGTGGAAATACCACTAGTGCCACAATTGCTCCCAATTTCTTGTTTGACTACATCCTTGAACGGATAGCTGAGAACACAGCCAATGAAGAAAATCTTTCCTCTTACGAATATGGGATGCTCTTCGATTGCGGATCAGACGATATACCAGTTGAATTTCTCGATGTAGTTCTCGCCGAGTGGGCTAATCTGGGCGATGAGCCGTACTTTGACGATCTTTATGAGTATGCCCCCAAGGAATTCAAGCTTAACGCTAGGAACATGGATCGCCATTACTTCGGGGATGATGGTCTGCTTGAGTGGAATCTCTACGAAGAAAAGTGGAAAGAGTTCATTGCCGGCATCAGGCACTCGCACCGCTACTTCAACCCAAGTGCCAAAGAATTTCTTGACTCGGTCTTCGCGTCCCTGTCCGGTGACGGTGATGAGCTAAAACCTGAGTGTGTTCGCATTATTCCAAAGGGGAAACCGCTTTACCGTGCTCGGTCAGCTACCACCTACGCGGATGTGAAAAAAATTGCCGACGAGCCAGCAAGCCAGCTCGGACCTACACCAAAAGCCAGAGCCAGTAACCAAAGAATGACTCCCAACGGAATCTCTGCCTTGTACTGCTCTTTGGAGCGAGAGACTTGCCTAAGTGAAATCCGATCCATAACAGGTGACAACGTGGTGAGCATCGCCATGGCCCCTATCAGTCAGCTCAAGCTTCTGGATCTGACTAGGCTGGGACTAGTTGAGCCACCCAAGCTCACCCTTTTGGAGAAGGGCTGCCGTGATGCCCTGCACCTGAAAACTTTCGTCAGTTCGCTGGTGAAAAAAATGTCTAAACCCAAAGGCCGTAATGATGAACTTAGCTACCTGTCTACACAGGTTGTTTTCGAGCACCTAAGGCTTCGTTTCGGCAGCCAAGTCGATGGCTTGATTTTTCCTTCAGTACAAACCGGAGAGCAAGGAACCAATGTGGTCTTGTTTCCTGAAGCCAGTGTCGTCAGTTCGAAAAACTATAAAAAACTGACCGATTACGAGATCGCTGAAACTGCTGAACCTGATTTTGAGTCCGAAGAGGAAGAACCCTTTGAGGACGGGAGCAAGCTCTACTGTCTATCGGGGTCACTTCGATTTCATAAGATCAAGGCCGTTGAAACCAAGGCCGACGAATATACCCAAATTGGTGAACTTTTCATGAGCGACCTTGATCGAAGTCGCTTCGGCGGGTTTTGAACTTAGCTCCGCAGCATAATACCAAGGATGCTTACTCGAGCGGCAGCTAAGTTCGGCTATCCAAGCACGAACAGAGTCGAAAGTCCGCTATCCGGATAATTGGCCGACAACTGCACACGTCCGAAGTGAGACAGTCGATAAATTGGTAGGGTTTGAGAATGGAAACGCCGGCTGTTTTCATCGGAACATGCATATCTGACTTACTGAAAGTGAACTACGCAATCCAAATCTACCAACTCTGAGTCCTCATATGGTTCTAGAGAATCAACGTATCGTCGTCCATCAGCTAAACAATACATAAAGACAGCATTACTATTCTTTGTGCTCCGCCCTTGCCACACTTCACGGAGAGGTTCCATGAGCCACGTTTCCGTTTTGTTGACGCGAGCTGGGCTTACCAACATTAGTTGGGTCACTTTAATAGAGCCAGCATAACGGCTGAATAGTTCAGTAATTTGGTTAGCCGAACTAAGCAATACAGTTTCTGAAATCTCCCCATCTGGTGTGCGTTGTACGTAGGATGCGCAAAACCATGGGGTATTGAGGGCAAGGTTTACATATGTCCAAACATGCTGGTTTTCACCAGCGATAGCCGACATGACAGGGTGACGAGCAAGGTTTGAAGTAAGAAACACAGCGTAGGCGATGAAAAATGAACACTATAGATTGTAGCTCGATAGTGTTCAAAATGGGTTCATTGGGTCTTATTCGCCGAGACCAAAATGAATCTGCGCCAAGCCCTTGCACGTGCTATCAAGACCGTCCGCAAAAGCCGCAATCTCACGCAAGAAGACTTCTCAATCGTATCAAGCCGTACCTATCTTAGCGCCTTGGAAAGAGGCCTTAAGAGTCCGACACTCGACAAAGTTCAAGAAATAGCCGACGTGATGAACATTCATCCTGCGTCATTGATTGTTCTGGCGTATGCGTTTGCTAAGAATGAGGATATTCAGACTTTGATTGACTCGATTGCAACAGAAACAAAGGCATTGCTCGCTGAAGTTAAAGTCAGGCCGGATGGGAATTCCCCCGTTTCATCGTGATAGTTCGCACAAACTTGGTTTATACGTCTGTCGTCATCGCCAAGTCTGCCGCAGTGAAGCGATTGATGACCCTACCAGTCATTGCTAACCGCTATGAGACGCATCCCCGCTCTCTTTAGATGGCTGGTAACCAAGCGAACACTCTAAGTGCCGGTCAAAGTAGAGGGCGATCCTCATCTGTCTTAGATACTTTCGCGCCTTGACTTAGCCAGCCAAGCCGATTCGCTTTGGCATCATCCAGTGAATGATGGCGGCGCAGTCCACTGGAGAACGCATTTTCGATAGCCAGGTTCAAATCGGTGTCTTGCCCGAGAATTTTTGGCTTTTTTTCGACATTTTTGGGCCAGGTACCAGGGTCCCTGAAAATTTCTTGTATCCAAGGCCAGTCCCAAGAGAGCGAATCGGTGGCTAGCTTCACCGGCCGATCGAACTCTTCCAACCATTTGCCAAGTTGCACTGTCAGTTCGACCAGCGTCACGGCCTTGTTACCACCTTCTAGATGCGGCAATACGGCCAGACGGACGAAGTCACTGCAATGCTTTTCCGCGTACGTGTCGGACAGTTCGGCATAGAACGTCCGTTTACCATCCTCAGCAACTAAGCCGATGGAAATCAAACGGCCGTCTATGCTCAGATCAGTAAACTCTGTGTCGAAGAAAATCAGCATGCTCATGAATGGGGAACCAACGGTCAGGAAATACTTTTATTTGAAAGCATGATCCATCGATTCATTTCGCATAATTCCGGCTAATGGCATGATGGCTATTTAGCTTTCTAGAGCTATCGCTCAAACTAATGATTTGCATTGAGTCTAGTCGGATTGGCTTTCCTCAAGAACCTTTTTTATTCCAGTCGCAAATCCTGGGTAAAAGAGCAAAGTTCCATTGTCGGAGTAGATTTCCCCGTCGCTGCCAATTTGCCATCCTCGGTCCTCCAAGAAGTCTTGCGAAATGGCGTGGCATAACGCATCGCGCTCCGAATTAGTTAGCTTCTCTTTTAACCCTTTGAATAATTTGGTCGCATTGTCGTCACCTATAACAGCACCACGTGGCCTTTGATCAATCTCTATGCGTGTCTGAGTCTTCAGAATATTGAGCTGTTGCTTGTACTTGTCTCGTTGCGCGATGACGCTCTGCATGATGCCGCGTAGTGCATGATCGTCTATTTTTAGTAGATATTGGTGTTCAGGAGGAAGCTTTGGTTCACGTCCGGTGACTTTTACAGATGTAGGTCCACTAAATGCGGCCCATGCATTAATGAGCAAGCAGTAATCTTCAGAGCCAGCGTTGTACAAGGTTCGTTCTGTCTTAAAAAGACCATGCGATTTACATAGACGGCCGATGGAGGCCAATGTAAAGTCCCGCAATGCTTGGACCTGAGAGTTGTGGCGAGCGCATATCACATGTAGCCGACGTAGCTTTTCAGCTTTATCGCTCCGAGGGTTTTTAGCAAGTAACGTCTCTAGCACCGCGTCAGGATGGACGTCAATCTTGTGCATACGGGCGTCCCTTTGGGATTTTTAATTTTGCGATGTTTGCTGCTTCGTATGGTGTTGAGGGGAGTAGATCTGGCAACCTAACTCCCAGCAGCTCTTCGATACTGTTGCCCGCATCCATAGTGCTTATGACTTCCCGGATGCCAAGCAATGGACAGCTAGGATTGGCCGTCTCGGCCAATTTCTTGATGAAGGCGTTACCAAACGTCAGCTGTTCGTCTTCCGTCAATTGCATGAAGAAAGGCGGCATTCCCTCACGCTTCAAAGCAGCGTCATAAATCTGGCTCCTGCGATAGACTGCAGTGCCTGGCGAGAGGTCCGGGTATAGTTCAACATCACCACAAATGCCTGATAGTTGTAGGAGTTCTGAATCCGTTTCCTCCAGCAATGCATGCATCGTCATCGAGTCTCCAACCACCGCCAGGGCCATACCGTCGCCGGGTACATCAGGAAGTTGCTTCACACGCTCAATTAATTTGAAGGTTTCTGCCATGGATGCTGCGAAATCTGACAGCTTTACCATGGAGGATTCGTAAAGTCGTTCGGCCATCTTGAGCCCACCCATTTTTGTAAAAATGGTGCCAGAAGCCTCAACCCGAGCCTTTTCCTTCTTAAGGTCTGTTACTTCTCGAGAGTGCTTGAGTGCCGCTTCCTGGACTTGTCTTAAATGGTAAGCCTGGTTGTTAAACGTAGCTACGAGTCCAGGACCGTGCCTCTTTTCTGCAGCTTTCCATCTACAACGACTGCAGTTCATCTGCCCTCCCGAAACAGGGTCATATTCGCCGGCGCTTGCTTTTCGCAACGGCCCGCCGTTGTGACAGCCAGGACGTTTGGCATCTCCATCCAGCGGAGATGTATTCCCTCCTGCGAGGCAGATACCATCATGCATCAACAACCAACCAACGGGATTCCGATGGGCCGGATTGACTGGGATCACAGTTCGCCAGTCCTCTGCATTGAACACAACGCGGTCTAGGATTTCTTCTTCTTTGGAATCACTCAAGAATCGAATGATGCTAGCTTCTTTCTTGCGATCCAGTTGCTCTGCAGCTCCACTAAGAGCGTCCCGCAGCGTAGTGAACCCAGGTTTCGTGTAATACAAAAGCATCACCAAGCGACTATGGCCAACGATCTTCATCATCAGTTCCGGAGGAACCTTGCCATCAATCACCATGGACGTGATTAATGAAACACGAAGCCCGTGCAGAGGAAACTTTGTCTTTCCTTCTGTTACCTGGAACAAGCGCACGGGGCTGCCGTCTTCATGAGTAACTCCCTTGTTGGCAAGCTCCACATCGAAAGCTTTAAGCAGGTTCCGCCACGCCTTATCTACGACGGTGTTAGCTACAGGAAGATGCTCCCGACCTTTGTCCTCAGGCGTCCTAAATAGAAAACACGTGTCTGGATATGATGCTTTTGCTATTTCGCTCTTTGGAGCAATTGACCGATTAGCTGGGATTTCCCCCCACGATGTCCGCTTGTCAATTGAGTTGTACTTTTCTTGCCAGTTTCTCAATGCTTCAAGCCAATAGTACGGATTGTCTGAAATTCCATCAAACATCGGCCAAGGGCACAAATGTCCTTTATCCGCGCCAGACCTGAAAACATCCTTCGTCTTGTTCGTATTGAAATATAGAGTGGCGCTTTGGCGAGGATCATCAACGGGGTTGCGGCGGAACACACCTTGTTGCCACACTTTATTCCGATTAAATTGCGCAAGGGGATTAGTATTGAGCACAAAGGTATTATTCTCATAACGCCAAGTATCTGACTCTCCGCTATCCAACATTCGTACCATGCCAGTACGGGCGACTGTCTGAAGCTTTACCAATACAGCTACCCATCGAACAGGACTCCACATTTCAAGTACTGGCGGCTTGTTAAGACGCTTACGTATGCGCCACACACAATTAGGGTCTGTCTTGTCGATCCGGTCATTACTCACCTTAAACCAATCCGTTTGAGCATTCGTCGAGCCACTCGCTGTCTCGAAGCCAGTGGCCGTCTGGGCAAGTTTCCAATCACCGAAAGTCGGACCTGCTGCAAGCTTTTCTCGTAGTTCAACGATATAACCGTAAGGCATGACGTCGCGAACGCTCTCGTCCCTTACGATTTGTGCTTGCCCTGCTAAATTGATATAAGCAAATGGGTTCCGATATCCAATCGCAATTCTTGGCGCATCGTCATCATCATCTTGTTCGCTAAAATAATTGAGAAGTATCCAATCAACTACCGCACGTATCGTATTGTGTTGTTTGATTGCAGTGTTCGGAGCCATCACCTTTACCAATTCATTGTAAAAGCTTGGAAGCGCGGCTCCTCTTTGAAACAGCTCGGCCATTGTTTTGGGAACAGCCGGTAAGCTCAAGTACCGTCCCACAAAGTTGCTTATCGACGCTATTTTGTGGCCAACTCCGGTCGCTTCGCCACGCAACCACTCAGAAAGAGGTTTTCGCCAATTTTCTGCCTCCGGATGCTGGTTTGTAATCCAACTTAGCTCCAGGTCGTCAAGCTTTGGCATTACAACAGGCAGCGATATGGTGCCTTGGGCGCTTGCTTCTTTTACCCAAAGCAGCACAGCCGCGTAGCTAGCCCCGATTTTTTTTGCAACGTCACGGATCTTTACTCCAGCCGCAACTGCTTGGACTGCGTGAATCTTGGTTGCTTCTGAGTAGGTCAGCTTGTTGGGCAGATGCGGAGTCTTGCCTTCCGCTTGACGTTTCAACAGTCTAAGTTGATGAACTGGCGCTTGAAGATCCAGTGCGATTTTGAATATCGATTCCTTTTTTTTGAGACGGTCAAGAATCCTTTCTCTTAGGTCCGGTGAAATAGGAATATCCAGCTCACCTGCTAAGCGCCACCTGTGGTAACTACGCAGCGCCACCCCGAAAGACCGCGCCAGAGGGACCGGCGACTCCCCCATCTTTACCCGCGCTATAAAATTTTCTTTTACCGCTGGCTTATCATTATGCGGTTTAACGTGCGACGTCAGGCCCCGCACCGTTGTTCGATGAATGCCTAAGTCGCGTGCAACCTTTGCCTTAGATTCACCGTCTTCACTTCTTCTAACAACCTCTTCCTTCATTTCCTTTGTGAGATATCGTTTTCGTTTTATAGCCTTTGTCCAGTTGTGCAGGGTGCCAACACTTACTCCCAGATCGTTAGCCACAGCTGCCTTTTGCTCGCCAGTAGAAACCCTCTCGATTGCTGCAGCCTTCTCTTCCTGTGAGTAAGTTGGTCTGCTATTTCCGATGCCCTTAGTCCATCGGGTCACGACACTTTTTGCTAGTTTCAATTCTTGGGCTACTTGCTGCTTTGTTTCGCCGTTTTGAACCCGAGAAATTACTTCAGCACGAACACTTTCAGGATATGGCTTGTTTTTCATTTCCATACCAGTTTTGCGCTTCCACTCGTGTAAGGTAGCGAGAGACACCCCAAGCTCCTCCGCAACTTCTTCCTGTTTCGTGCCCTGCTTTAGGAGTTGAATTGCTCTCTCCCGAACTTCCTCAGAGTAGTAATTAGATTGAGTGGAAGGCCTTTTAACTGTTTGCGGCACACCCTTAGTCCATTCGTACAATGTTGCAACAGAAACTCCATACTCTCTAGCGAGGTCATTTTTGAACTCACCCTGTTTTACCCGTTGCACCGCTTCTGATCGAAGCAGGGAGTCATTAAGAAATTTAGCCATTCGCGATTGCTTCTTCTAAATTTGTTTTGTGCCGCACAGGAGAATCATTCTTCAAGGATCGTCAAGTCGTTCGGTAGCGCACTCCCTAAATTTCTAATTCGCATGTGTTCATGTGCTTGGGAGAGGGCCAGCAAACTTTCCGAAGTAGTTGGAGTGGTATATACCGCTTGGCTGTCAATCGATTTGTGGTGAAGAAAAGTCTGGAGTAACTTCTCACTTATCCCTGCTCGACGCAGTCGCTGAGCATAGCTGTGTCGGTGTCCGTGTTCAGTTGTCCCGTGGAGCTTCCCATATGGAAGATTAAGTCGTCGGACTGCAGCAGCATGGCATGCTCTAAAAGTATCAATCGTGTACATCCCGCCCACTGGTTCTCTGTCCAGATTCACGAATGCAAACGGATGGTTGCGCTCAATCATTACCGCTTGCTCGATGTACCTCTCCCAAATCTGTAGGAAGAGTTTTCCGTAAGCGGGCTCAAACCACCATGCGCGCATGTAATAGTCACCGTCCAATTTTGGGTTTTTCCATCCCGCCGCCCGTCGTCCAGTAATTACTGTTCGGGGTAACAGTCCCCACTTATTGGTTAAGTAGGATCGTCGCGTTCCGCGCTTTTGCCTTCCTTTCTCATCTCGCCAATCGTCTGGGGCTATGCCAATCTCAGGATGGTGAATCAGCACGAGCGCACTACCGGGTTCCATCGGATCGCGGTGCACATCAGCGAAGTACAGATGGAACGGCTCGCTGTCACGAAACCCCGCTCCGTGAAGCAAAAGAGTTATCAGCATGCCGCGATAGTCGTAGCGACCGCCTACACGAAATCCCTTGAACAGCAATTCCTCAAATCTGTCGCTTGGAAACTCAGGTGGTTCCTTACAGTGTGTCGCAACTCGCTGCTTAGGTCTTGTTAGGAAACTTGTCAAATGCTCAGTTCTCGGGTTAACGGCCCACGTATGCCCTAGAAACGCACTGTTACGGCGATATATGTAAGCAGCATAATCAAGCTTTTTGTCATAGATCGAACCTTCGTACCGCGGATTCAACAAACTCGCGGAAGTATTGGTCTGTCCCAGCCAGTTGAAAAAATCGGTAAGTTGGATCTGGATTGAGTTGCTGGATTTCCAATCGCGTACCTCCCAGCATAAATAACTCGGATCAAGACCTGTCTCTAAACTGAACGTACCCGCATAGAGTTTCTGTGCAAAATTTCTATAAAGATGCCAATGTTGAGGTTCGTTCGGATTGGCATCCAAGTAATCAAGAAATAACCCAACGGCCTGCACCAACTTCTTCATCCAAGAAATGCTGCGATCATGTTGGCGACTTACGCAATAGTCGAGAAGCGGCAATAAAGTGCCAGAGGGTGTAAGTAGGATAGGCACCTCCGCATATGTACCTGTAGTGTCGGTATAAACGCGAGCTGTCGAAGCTACGGTTGGCATTTCTTAACAATCTCCTAACAAGCGTAGTTGCGGTAGGGTCATATATCAATAATTTGCCGCCACTACTACTTAAGCGTCTCAGGTGACGGCCGTAACTAAGGGCTGTTCAAGACGATGTTTGTTACCGATCGGAACGCTCACCCGATCGGACTGATTGGTTATGCTCCTGTGACAGGTAATCGGGTAGGCGGATTTGGCCGATACGGTTGTCATCAATTCCTTCATAATTTCCCACATATTATGTATAACAAACCAAGATACACAACGCTTGGAGTGAGAATGTATACCGAGTCTGTATATTTCACAGTCAGGTTCGATTCAATTGATCATAACTATGTATCTTATGCTGGGGTAGATAACCATCATGGTGCTTGAGTTGAAGGTGCCGCATGGCGAGCAGATCGAGGCGCTGGCCCCGTTGGTTCCGGTCTTTTTCAGTTATGTGCTGAGCTTCGTCTACGTCGGCATCTACTGGAACAACCAT
>Ga0316604_10000951_pt1 | contig 29042 bp, 25 predicted proteins | sample OWC_soil_day20_C_FD_207650 | JGI IMG/M metagenome (GOLD analysis project Ga0316604, IMG submission 207650) | Wetland soil microbial communities from Old Woman Creek delta, Ohio, United States - OWC_soil_day20_CT | ecosystem: Environmental > Terrestrial > Soil > Wetlands | place: USA: Ohio... | reverse complement strand
CTGTACGTGGCAAGCTGCCGCCAGCAAGGTTTCGATCAGACGCAGGCCATATGGCATGCCGGAAGCGCCCGTGAGTGCAACGGTGATGGTCTTCATTGTCGGGCGTCGGGAATCGGGAGGGATCATGTTAATCACTTGTTTCCTTGTCTGGGGCGGACGCGTCACGTGCCACGCCCGACGCGCCATGCAACAGTCTGGCGGTGATCAGGCCATTGACGGTTCCGAATACGGTAGCCGTTGCCGAAAATACCGGCCACAGCGCCCACAGCCCGGCATGGGGCACCAGCCAGAGCCGCGCCAGCAGCATCTGTCCACCGATGTGGGCAAAGGCCGCCAGCACCGACAGGCTGACCGGGCCGAACCAGCGACGGGGCAGACGCACGGCACATGCCAGCAGGACCAGCGTCATCAGTGTCCCGGTGAGGCTCAGGAAAAAGCCCGGAGCGAACAGCTGGCCCAGCAGCAGGCTGGTGGCGAAGACGCGTAGCAAGGCTACCCAGGCGGCCTCGGACCAGCCATGACGCAGCAGCACGAGCAGCACCACGATATTCGCCAGCCCGGGTTTGACGCCCGGCAAGGGCGTGGGAATCGCTGCTTCGGCCACCGACAGGGCGATGGCGGCAGCGGCATAGCGGGCCACGCGGTGGTCGGAGGCATCGGCGCGGATCAGGGTGTCAGCCATTTCAGTAGCTCATCGAATCGTAGGCGGCACGCCGGCCTTCGAGTTGCAGGCTGACTTCGTTCGGGGCACAGATCGCGGCCGCGCCGCTGCGCGACAGCCAGCCCTGTTTGACGCAATACTGGCGCGGGCCCGGATCGGAAGCCACACGGGCGCGACCCGGTTGCACTTCGATATGGGTGACGCCAAGCGGCCCCTTGACTTCGAAACTGGCCGGAACATCCAGCGACAGGCGTGCGACCGTCTGCCCTCCGGCGCGCACCACCGCGGTCGTCGGCCGGTCCGGCCCCCACAGCGTCAGCCCGGCGGCCAGCGTGGACGCCACGGCGGCTCCGACGACCAGCCAGTCACCGGGGCGCAGCAGATGCAGCCATTGACGGAATTTCATGCCGAGCGCTCCATGCCGGCAAGTGCGGCCAAGCAGCTCCCTGCCGATGCACAGGCCCGGGCCGTCATTCAGGCTTTCTTCAATCCGGCATCCAGCGCACGGTGCCGCACCATGACCTTGGCCCGATCCGCAAATTCGTGCGCCAGCCACTCGGCCAGATAGACGGAGCGGTGCTGGCCGCCGGTGCAGCCGATCGCTACCGTGAAATAGCTGCGCCCGTCATGCTGGAATGCGGGCAGCCAGTCGGCGATGAACCTGTGGATGTCCTGCGCCATGCGGCCGGCGTCATCCGAGGCGCGCATGAAATCGATCACGGGCTGATCCAGTCCGGTCAGCCCACGCAGCAAAGGGTCATAAAAAGGATTGGGCAGACAGCGGACGTCGAAGACGAAGTCGGCATCCACGGGAATGCCATGCTTGAAGCCGAAGGACTGGAACAACAGGATCGGGCCGGCACTCGGCGCCGATTCGATCAGCTCGCGGATCCAGGCGCGCAGCACATTCGGGTGCAGCGAACTGGTATCGATGCGGTGACCCAGTTCGGCAATCCGGGTGAGCAGGTCACGCTCGCGCGCAATGGCTTCATGCAGGGTGATCTGGTCGTCCGCCAGCGGATGGCGCCGTCGTGTTTCCGAGAAACGGGCGATCAGGGCATCGTCGCGCGAATCCAGGAAGATGCAGCGCAGATCCGGGATCTGCTCGCGGACGGTCTGGATGACTTCCGGCAGCGCGGCAATGCTGGCGCCCGAGCGCACATCCATCGCCACCCCGACCCGTTCGTAGCCTTCTGCCTGCAGTTGCCCCACCAGCTGCGGCAACAGCGTTGCAGGCAGGTTGTCGACACAGTAGTAACCGGTGTCCTCAAGCAGTTTGAGGGCGATGCTCTTGCCCGAGCCGGAGAGACCGCTGATCAGGATGAGTTGCATGCTGGTTTGGCGTGAATGCCCAAGGATTGCCAAAGCGGGCAATGTGCCCTGAAGCCTAAGGATAGCGAAAAATCAGCGCTGCCGTATCTTTTGCGCAGCGTCGCGTGCTTCACGGCGCTGTGCACAGCGGGCAAGAATGGCTTCGCGTTCTGCCGCATCGGCGGTGTGCCAGCCGGTGATCTCGTCCAGATGGCGGAAGCAGCCAATGCAGATGTCGGTCAGATTATCCAGACAGCAATCCCGGACACAGGGCGAAGCAGGAAGCTCGGCAGCCATGTGTGATCTCCTGTTTACCAGCTCAGATTGCGGCCGGTGTAGTCAAGAAAACTGCCATTGTCATCGGTCGACAGGTTGGCGATAACGCGGCGCAGACCCTCGACCGATTCACTCACCCCGACCTGGGCATTCGGCCCGCCCATCTCGGTGCGAACCCAGCCCGGATGCAGGCTGATGACCGTGGCCCCTTGCGGACCGAATTCGTTGGCGGCGGCTTTCACGACCATGTTTGCCGCTGCCTTGGAGCACCGGTAGGCGAGGGCGTCGGAACCGCTGGTCTCCCCAATCGACCCCATCCTGGAAGAGAGCACCGCGATCACGCCCTGGGCCCGTGCGACATTCGTGCCGAAGGCCTGGATCAGACGCATCGGACCCAGCACGTTGGTATGCATCACGGAGTTGAAGGCGTCATCGCCGGGGGCGGCGAAGCTACCGGTGTCGGGGCCGAAAACGCCGGCGCAGGCGATCAGCAGGTCGAGCGGGTCGTCATCCAGATGCCAGCCCAGTGCTGCGATCGAATTGGCATCGGTCAGGTCCAGCTTCTGCAGGTCTACCGTTGCCGGCATCCAGCGGCGGGCCTGTTCGGGGGCACGACAACCGGCGATCACATGCCAGCCTTCGGCGGCATATTGCACGGCAAATTCCAGACCAATGCCACGACTGGCGCCGGCAACAAGTACGGTCTTGCTCATGATGAGGGTCTCTTAGGCAAGTGGGTGATGCTGCGCGGCAGATTATGTGCCCTTGGCAAAGGGAAGGATAGACTGCCGGGCACGTGGGCTGACCAACGCTTGCACGCCGCAATGCTGCGGTGCATCATCGGTGCCTGAAGTCCTCTTGCCGGATCGTTCGCATGTCTGTCCAAACGCTTGTCTATCCCTTTCCGGAAGCTCCTTCCGGGATCGCCAGCATCGAAGTTGCGCCAGGCGTGCATTGGTTGCGCTTTGCCTTGCCCTGGAGCCTGAACCACATCAACCTGTGGCTGCTCGATGATGGCGATGCGGTCTGTGTGGTGGATACCGGGCTGGGAGATCCGCCTTCGCGCGGGTTGTGGACGGAGCTGATTGCGACGCTGGGGCGCCCGGTCAGCCGCATCATCGTGACTCACTATCACCCCGATCACCTCGGCAACGCAGACTGGCTGGCCCGTGCCACGGGGGCTCCGACCTGGCTGGCTCTGGGTGAATACCTGCTGGCGCATGCCGTGCATGCCCAAACCAGCGGATTTGATGCGGCCAGCATGCTTGCGCATTTCCGTCGGCACGGCCTCGATGCAACACGCCTGGCGACGATGGAAGCCCGTGGCAACGTTTACCGGCGCGGGGTGCCGACCCTGCCGGCACAGCATCAGCGCCTGCTCGATGGAGATCTGCTCCGGATTGGCGGGCGGGACTGGCAGGCGATTGCCGGCTACGGCCACTCGCCGGAGCACATCTCCTTGTATTGCGCCGAAGCCGCACTGCTGATTTCCGGTGACATGCTGCTGCCGCGCATCACCACGAACATCAGCGTGTCGGCGGCACTGCCCGACGAGGATTCGGTGGGCCGTTTCCTGGCGTCCTTGCGCCGTTTCGAACCTCTGGCTGCGGATACCCTGGTGTTGCCTGCGCATGGTCTGCCTTTTCGTGGCGTGCATGCCCGAGTAGGCCAGCTTTTCGCCCACCACGCCGAGCGGGACAACACCCTGCTCCAGGCCCTGGCTATACCGCAGAGCGCGGCTGAGCTGCTCCAGACCTTGTTCACGCGCGAACTGGATGCCCATCAGTTGATGTTTGCAATGGGCGAGGCCATCGCCCACCTGAACCATCTGTGGCAGCGCGGAGCCCTGCAACGGATTGAAGAAAACGACGAGCCGCTCCGATATCAGATACTCCCTTGCAGCTAAGCCCCCTTTTTCCAAGGAGTCCGTGCCATGGCGATCCCCCCGACCGAAGCCCCCCAGGCCGAGTTGCCCGATCCGCAGGAGCTTGCGAAAACCTATGCCGAAGTCGCCCAGCGCGCCTCCCGGCTGCTCACCCGGCATCTGCATCGCCAGATGGAAAAAGGTGTCCCGCCACCCAGCGATGAACTGGGCGTGTCCCAGGCGTTTCTGGACATGACGCACAAGCTGCTGGCCAATCCCTACCGGCTGGCCCAGAACCAGATGAATCTGGCTTGGGATTATTTCTCTCTGTGGCAACACTCCCTGCAGCGTATCTGGGGCTTGTCACCCACGCCGGTCGCTGCGCCGGACAAATCCGACAAGCGTTTCAAGCATGAGGACTGGCAGGATCATTTCCTGTTCGACTTCGTCAAACAGAGCTACCTGATTGCCGCACGCCATGTCCACGCCACGGTTGCCGGCGTTGATGGGCTCGACGACGACACCCGGAAGAAGGTGGATTTCTACACGCGCCAGTACATTGACGCAATCGCGCCCTCGAATTTCGCGCTGACCAACCCGGAGGTCTTCCAGGAAACCCTGCGCACTCACGGCCAGAACCTGATCAAGGGCTTCAACAACCTGCTGCGTGACGTGGAAGCCGGCGACGGCAAGCTGCGCATCCGCATGACCGACACCACCGCGTTCGAACTGGGCCGGAACGTGGCCAGCACGCCGGGCAAGGTGATCTTCCAAAACGACATGATGCAGCTGCTGCAATACACGCCGACGACGGGAACGGCCTTTGCACGGCCGCTGCTGATCATTCCGCCGTGGATCAACAAGTTCTACATCCTTGACCTGCGCGAGAAGAATTCCTACATCAAATGGGCGGTTGACCAGGGCCACAGCGTTTTCGTGATCAGCTGGGTCAATCCCGATGCCCGCCACGCCGAAAAGGGCTTTGACGAATATCTCAGCGAAGGCTTGCTGGCGGCGGTGGATGCCGTGATCGAACAGACCGGTGCCAAGGACATCAACGCGGTCGGTTACTGTCTGGGTGGCACGCTGCTTGGCACGGCGCTGGCCTGGATGGCGGTCAAGAAAGACAAGCGCATCGCCTCCGGCACCTTCTTCACCTCCTTGCTGGATTTCGCCCAGCCTGGGGAGCTGGGCGTGTTCATCGACGAACAGCAGGTCCAGGCGCTGGAGAAGAAGATGTCCGAGCGTGGCTATCTGGAAGGCGCGGAGATGGCCGGTACCTTCAACCTGCTGCGGGCCAACGACCTGATCTGGTCCTTCGTGGTCAACAACTATCTGCTCGGCAAGGACCCTTTCCCCTTCGATCTGCTCTACTGGAACTCGGATTCCACCCGCCTGCCAGCCAAGATGCACAGTTTCTACCTGCGCAAGATGTACATGGAAAACGCCCTGCGCGAGCCGGGTGGCATCGAACTGTGCGGCGTGAAGATCGACCTCTCCAAGATCAAGGTGCCGTGCTACTTCATTTCCACGCTCGAAGACCACATTGCACCCTGGAAGAGTACCTATGCCGGGGCGCAACGCATCGGCAAGGTGCGCTTCGTGCTGGGTGGTTCCGGCCACATCGCCGGCATCGTCAATCCCCCGGTCGCCAACAAGTACGGCTACTGGACACGCGAAGACAGCGAGCGTCCGGCGGATCCGGAAACCTGGCTGGCGGGCTGTACCCAGCAGCCCGGCTCCTGGTGGACCGACTGGCAAGCCTGGGTCACGGCACAGAACGCCTCGCTGGTTCCCGCAAGGGATCCGGCACAAGGCCCGCTCAAGGTGCTCGAAGACGCGCCAGGCTCCTATGTGAAGGCACGGCTGGACAAACGCCCGGTCTGAGCGCGCGGGCGCTGCCTGGAGATCAGGGGAAGTGGCCGCGCCTGTGCTGGTCAGCGCGCATACAGTTTGCCGCTTATACCCAGCCAGCGCTTGGCGTCGCGCCGCAGCCATTGCTGGGCAATGTCGTCTTCGCGCAGCGCCAGATCGATGAAGGCCAGACTGGTTGCGTACAGGGACAGGGTCTGGTCATCCTGGCTATCTGGCTGAGAAGGTGTGCCTGACGGGCTGTTTGCGGGCGCCCCACCCATGTTTCTGCCGCCTGGAGGCATGCCGCCGCCACCTTTGGACATGCCACCGCTGGGTGCGCCGCCACTCTCTCTGCCGCCTGGACCTCCCGCGTCGGGAGGTGGCCCGCTGGCCCGACGTTCCCGCGTATTGTCACGGTTTCCCGGAATATCCATGAAGCCGGCGCCACGCCCGCTTCCTCCGCCGATCACGGCGTGTGAGGCCGAGCTTAATTCGAGCAAGAACTTTTGTCCCGCCGGCATGTTCCGGAAGACTTGCTTGCGGATCTCCGGAAGGGTCACAAAGTCGAAACCATCCACATCTTCAGGGCTGGTGACGGCCAGCACCGGCAGGTTCATGTCCCGATAGCGGGTGGCGAACGGCTCGCCGCCCGTGTCGGCATGCGGGCTCAGCAGGATCAGGCCGCGCAGGCTGCGGAAGCTGGCGGGGCGTACCCATCCCGACCCCGACCCGTGTTCGCCGCCAGCTGCCTGTGCTGCCTGCGCGCCGATATCCAGGCCTGCCAGCAGCATCCGGTTGAAATCAATGCGCCCCAGTGCTTCGCGCGGCAGTCCGCTCTGTGCGTCAGGCTGGCGCAAATTTCGCAGCAACCTATCCAGATTATCCAGGCGCTGATGGAGGCGTTCCGGGGCATGTGCCGCAATGGCAATGCCACGCAGCCCGCCCTCGCGTGCCTGAGCGCCGCCCAATACCGACGGTCCGTCCTGCGTGCTCTGCACGCTCAGCACGACATAGCCTGCCTGGGCCCAATGTTCCAGCAGACCGGATGCGCTATCGATGGTCTCGCCCAGTCCGGGCAGATGGATGATCAGGGGGTAGCTGCCGGGGCTCTCGGGGCTGCGCAAGGCCAATGCCAGACGTTCCGGGCCGGCATCGAAGACGCCATGGCTGGTCTGTACGGCGTGGAATTGTGCCGATTCATAACCGGTGTTGCGCTGGTTGGGCTGGACCACATTCTCGGGTTTTGGCGCCTGGGGCGCGCAGGCGGCAAGCAGCAGGGTGCAGACGCTGAGCAGCTGGCGTGTGCGGGGGAGCAGGGAGGAGGGCATCAGGACCAGACCGGCAGGGATCGGGCTCCGATTGTGCCTCTGGGGCGTGTGAGAATTTCTCAGGAGGATTTAAAACGCGGTCAAATGAATCCCCTTGGGCCTCAAGGCCCGGATCGTGTACACACGGCCACATTTGTCATTTGCAAGCGGCCATGCCTTGCAGTACGGTAGCGTCATAAAGCAATACATAAAAAATGGTTTTACCTACAGAGGAGAACAAACGATGGCTGATATCCTGTTTCAATGGTCCGACGAATATTCGGTTGGCGTGGAAGAAATCGATGAGCAGCACAAGGCGTTGGTGGACTTGCTCAACAATCTGCACCAGGCCATTCACGAGCGGCATGGCACGGAAGTATCCCGTCAGATACTGGACGATCTGGCTGAATACACGCGGGTGCACTTTGCCGTCGAAGAAAGCCTGATGCGGATCTCCAGTTACCCGGACTTTGATAACCACAAGAAAATCCATACCGCGCTGATCCAGCAGGTCATTGAACTGCAGGCCAAGCTGGATTCGGGGACGGCAAAGATCTCGTTTGAACTGTTGCACTTTCTGAAGCAGTGGTTGATGCACCATATCGTTGAATCCGACAAACTCTTCGGCAAACATTTTGCCCAGGTCGGTCTGGCAACGGCTTGGTCACCCCAGATCAAGACCGCGATGAGCCAGCCCAAGGCATGGTGGCGGATCTGGTGAATCAGCTTCTGTCGGGCACAGCAAGCCGGGCCGGAGTTTCTGCGCGGGGAGAAGCGCGTTCTTCCTGCGCGCCAGCGGCTGTCAGAAAGCCTTGGATGCGCGGTGATGTTTCACCGGCACGACTGGCAAGCGCCATATCCATGTAAGCCTCTTCGTCCGTCAGCGGAATGAAGCGCACCCCGTTGTGCCTGAGCACGGCCATCGGTGCGACCAGCACGGCAACCCCCATGCCGACGGCTACCAAGCCGATCTGGGTCAGGGCTTCGCGGGCTTCCTGGCTTATCTTGGGTACGAATCCGGCGCTGGCGCACAAGTGATTGAGGTAATCGAGCAAGCTGGCGCCGGAACCGGCCGGATAGCTGATGAAGGCTTCCTCGCGGCATTCCGCAATGGAAACTTCGGCGAGACCAGCCAGCCGATGCTCTTCCGGCACAACCAGACACAGGCGGTCACGCCGTAACAAGCGCAGCGCCAGACCAGAGGGTGGTGACGGATCATTGAAGCGAACGAAGCCGATGTCCAGATCGCCGCGCTGGAGTGCCGAGAACTGGGCGTGTGTATACATTTCGCGCAAACGCAGGGTGACCCCCGGATACGCCTCGCGATAGATTTTCAGCACTTGGCGCATTTCACCGATCAGCACTCCGCTGGAGGTGAAGCCAATGCGCAATTCACCGGTTTCACCACGCGCGATGCGCTGCAATTCGTCTGCCACGCCGGCGCTGGCGCCGAGGATTTCGCGGGCGCGCATGAGCAGATGCTGACCGGCTTCGGTGAGCTGTACGCTGCGCTTGGTGCGCACGAACAGGGGTACGCCCAGCTCTGCTTCCAGGGCCTGGATCTGCTGGGACAGTGGCGGCTGGCCGATATGCAGCCGTGCGGCGGCGCGTGTGAAGTGGAGCTCTTCAGCGACGGCCAGAAAGTAACGCAGGTGGCGCAGTTCCATTCATAGCTCCAAGCGATTACTGGGACCTTAAATATATATTGGACAGGCTGTTGGACCAAACCTAAGATCATGGCTGTCCCCGAATACCTCCCGGAGCTTTCCATGACTGACCGCTACGCCATCATTGGCAACCCCATTGCCCAGGCCAAATCCCCGGCTTTGCAGACTGCTTTTGCCAGGCAGTGTGGCGAGGATCTGGAATACGGTGCGATCCTCGGCGAGCTGGACGGGTTCCAGGCGGCGGTGCACGCATTCCAGCAAAGCGGCGGCAAGGGCATGAACATCACCATGCCCTTCAAGCTGGAAGCTTTTGCGCTGGCGGATGAGCTGACGCCGCGTGGCCGTGCGGCCGGCGCGATCAACATGTTCACCTTGCGTGCGGACGGCACGATCCTCGGTGACAACACCGATGGGTTCGGCATCATGCGCGATATCACCCACAATCTCGGGCGCAGTCTCAAGGGCGCCCGCGTGCTGCTGCTGGGGGCCGGCGGTGCTGTGCGCGGCACCCTGCTGCCGCTTTTCGACGAGCAGCCGGCCGAGATCTTCATCGCTAACCGCACCGCCAGCAAGGCAGTTGATCTGGCGGCCGAGTTCGGTTCCCAGGCGGGCTCGATCCGTCTCGCTGGCGGGGGTTTTGCGGATATTGCCGGGCGCTTCGACGTGATCATCAATGGCTCGGCGTCCTCCATGACCAATGAAGTGCCCCCACTGCCGGCCGGTGTGTGGGACAAGGATTCACTCGCCTACGACATGGCTTACAAAAAGGAGCCGACCGCTTTTGTCCTGGCGGCCCGTGCCGCGGGGGTCGGTCAGACCGCGGATGGTCTGGGCATGGTCGTCGAACAAGGCGCCGAGTGCTTCTATCTGTGGCGCGGTATCCGTCCGGATACGGCGCCGGTGATTGCCGCCCTGCGCGCTGCCTGATTACGGTGGGCGCGATGTCCACGTTGCGCCCACAAACCCGCTTCCTATTCTCGATTCCCCCCAAGTGACTCACGAACTCCTGATTCTCATCCCGATCTCCTTCATTGCCGGTGCGATCAATGCAGCTGTTGGCGGCGGCGGCCTGATCGGGATTCCCGCCCTCTACGGCACGCTCACCAGCTTTTCACCGGCCCAGATCATGGGCGTGGACAAGTTCTCGTCGGTGATGGGCCATGCCATGTCGATCCGGCAGTATGCCCAGAAGCTGTCCCTGCCCTGGCGCCTGATTCTGCCGACAGCGCTTACGGCTTTTGCGGGGGCCTATCTCGGGGTGCGCATGCTGGATCTGATGCCCAGCCAGTGGATGCGCCCGGTGATCATCGTGGTGCTGGCCTTCATGTTGGTCTATACGTGGTTCAAACCGCAGTTCGGCCACCAGGACACCAGTCGTGCGCCGACCCGTGGCGATCTGGGCAAGGGCGCGCTGCTCGGTCTGGCCATTGGTTTCTATGACGGGTTTATCGGCCCGGGGACCGGCAGCTTCCTGCTGTTCCTGTTCGTGCGTTTCTTCCATTTCGATTTCCTGCGCGCCACGGCCTGTGCCAAGGTCGTCAATTGCGGCACGAATGCCGCTACGCTGGTATTCCTGATTCCGGCCGGGATGGTTGCTTACCATCTGGCGATTCCGCTCGGCATTGCCGCCATCTGCGGCTCGGTTGTCGGTGCCCGGCTCGCCATGCATGGTGGCAATAACTGGATCCGGCGCCTGTTTCTGACTCTTGCCATCATCCTGCTGTGCAAGCTGCTCTGGGAAACCGTGCGGCCCTGGCTCTGAAAAAAAAACAAGCCCCGCAACTGCGGGGCTTGTTTTTTTACACGGGATCAGAACCCCCGATCAAGTGTTCACTGATTACGCTGCGCAGCGATATAGCGGGTGATCAACTCCAGCAACTGCTCTTCCTGATAAGGCTTGCCGAGGTAGTGATTGACGCCGATTTCCATCGCGTAGTTGCGGTGCTTGTCGGCCATGCGCGAGGTGATCATGATGATCGGCACATCCTTCAAACGTGCATCGGCCCGGATGTTGCGCGCCAGATCGAAGCCATCCATCCGCGGCATCTCGATGTCCAGCAGCATCACGTCCGGCTTGTAATCGACGAGTTGTTCCAGCGCGTCGACCCCGTCCTTGGCGGTGACGACCTGGAAGCCTTCGCGTTCGAGCAGGCGGCTGGTGATCTTGCGCACGGTGAGCGAATCGTCGACCACCATGATCGAGGGAATACGCGTTTCGACAGGCGCGACGTAGTTTTCTTCGACAGGCTCTGGTGCCGCATTCGAGGCCGCCAGCGACACACTTTGGCGCGCCGCTAGGGCAACCGGGTTGAGAATCAGCGAGATCTCACCGTCGGCCAGCACCGTGGCGCCGCTATAACCTTGCAGACGCACGAATTGCGGGCCGGCGTTCTTGACCACGATTTCCTGGTTGCCCCGCAGTTCGTCGATGTGAACCGCCAGGGTCTGGCTGCCCGCACGCAGCAGCAGGACCCAATGGTAACGGCCCGGTTGCGGCTGGGCGTGCTGGTTGCCCAGCAAACGTGGCAGGTAGGCAAACGGATATTGCGTGCCCTTCCACTCCACCAGACCTTTGCTGCGGATTTCTGCCAGCGGCGCTTCCTTGAGTTCAAGCGCCTGTTCGACCATGTTGGACGGGATTGCGTAAGTCCGCTCGTCACAGCGCACCAGCAAGGCCTGTGTCACCGCCAGGGTCAGCGGTAGATGGATCAGGAAGCGTGAGCCCTGACCCGGATCGGAGAAGGTATCGATACGTCCGCCGACGGCCATGGTTTCGTTCTTCACCACATCCATGCCGATACCGCGCCCGGCGATACCGGAAACGGATTCGGCCGTGGAGAAGCCCGGTTCGAAGATCAGCTGGGTGAGCCGGTTCTCGTTCGGCGTTTCATCTGCGCCAACCAGACCGGCTGCCCGCCCGCGCGCCAGGATGCGCTGATAGTCCAGACCCTTACCGTCATCGGCCAGCTCCAGCACGATTTCGTTGGAGAGCTGGGTCAGCTTGAGGCGGATCTGGCCGACCTCGGGCTTGCCCGCAGCGATCCGTTCAGCAGGCATCTCGACGCCGTGGGCAATCGCGTTGCGCAGCAAATGCTCGATGGGCGCCGTCATCTTGTCCAGCACGCCGCGGTCGATTTCAATCGCACCGCCCTGGATGTCCAGATTGGTACGTTTGCCAAGCTCTTTGGAGGTCTGGCGGACGACGCGATACAGGCGATCCGAGAGTTCCTCGAAAGGCACCATCCGCACGCTCATCAAAGCCTGCTGCAGATCGCGTGACAAACGCCCCTGCGCATGCAGCGCGGAATCTGCGCCATCGAGGTTGCGCAGCAGGTTCTGCTGGATCGTCGTGACGTCACCGACGGACTCGGCCATCATCCGGGTCAGTTCCTGCAGGCGGGTGAAGCGGTCGAATTCGAGCGGGTCGAAGTTGCCATGCTGTGACTCAGCCTGGGCGATGCGTGACTGCATCTGCGATTCGGCTTGGATTTCGACTTCACGCAGCTGGTTGCGCAGGCGGATCACGTTTTCGGTCAGATCCAGCAGCGAACGGCGCAGCACGCGCATTTCGCCTTCGATCCGGGTCCGCGAGATCGAGACTTCGCCGGCTTCATTGACGAAGCGATCAATCATTTCGGCACGTACACGCAGCGGTGCGCGTTGCTGGGTCGGTGCTTCCAGGTCTTCGAAGACGGGCGCTGCGATGGGTTCGCGCAACGGCGCTGCAGGGCTGGCAGGCACCGCTGCGACCACGGCTTCGACTTCGGTCTCGGCGGGCTGCTGCGCCACGGATTCCACCATCGCGGGCGTTTCGGATTCCGCCGGCAATGCGGGTTCAAGCGGTTCTGCCACGACCGGAGTCTTCAGTGCGGCAATCAGGCTCCCGATGTAATCCAGCCCATTTTCCAGATCATCGACCAGCGCTGGCCCTGCGTGGTGGGCCAGCAAGGCGTTTTCGAGGTGGGTCTCAAGGTTGTGCACGTACTGGCCCAGACGCATCGCGCCGGCCATCCGGGCGCTACCCTTGAGCGTATGGAGCTGGCGTGCCAGAGATTGTTGCGGGGCGCTGTCGGCGGGGTCGGCACGCATTTCGCGCAAGGCCGCACCGATGCCTGCACTCAGCTCATCGGCTTCCTCGAAGAAGATGGGCAACAGCTGCTCGTCCAGATCGTCCTGGGGACCACTGTCTGGCGCCAGGGGCAGAGGCGCTTCAGGCATGGGCAGGATGCTGGGGATGGCTGCGGCAGCGGTTGCGGCGGCAACCAGACTGGTGCTTTCATCGACAAACCCTGCAACTGGTACCTCGGGCAGCGGCAAATTTTCTGGCGTATCGGGAAAGACCGGGTGCAGTGCCTGAAGCTGGGCGATCAGCTCGGGCGCTTCGGCGGGCATGACGTGGTGCACGACTTCAGCGAGCATGCCGTCGAGCATCAGGATGGCGGTGCCGAACACGTCGGTCTGTGCCGCTTTGGGCGGCACTTCGGTGTCGGTGAAACGGTGCAGGGCGTGTTCGAGTGCCTTGCCCAGCGCATAGGCGGGCTCGATGCGCGCTGTACCGGAAATGCCGGCCAGTGTGTGGGCGGCGCGGATTGCGTCGATGGTCGGCACCCGCAGCGGACTGCTTTCCAGGCGGGTATGTTCTTCGAGCAGCTTGTCGAGCAACTGCCGCGACTCTGCGACATAGAGCTCGTAAAGGCCGGGCGACAAGGCCTGATCCCCGATCATGACCTCACCGTCACTCGTGACGGGTTCCGGTTCGGGTTCGAGCATGGTTGGCGCGGCATTGAAGGCGCTGAGGTTGATGACCGGCAGGTCGATCCCTCCTTCATCATCGTCAATCGCGACTTCTTCGATTCCTTCAAGATCCTCTTTGCGGGTCAGTACCAGACTCTGTTCCGAAACTTCATCGAAGCGGCGTTCCGGTACGGTTTCCGGAGCGGGGGCAAGCGCCTCGGTTTCGGGGGGCGCAATCTCGGGCAATACGAGTCCGTCAAAGTCTTCAATCTGTGTTGGCGCTGCTTCTGCGGGCACCGGTCCGGCGTCGAGTACGGGCTCAAGTGTCACCGCTGGCGGCTCTTCGTCCAGCAGCGGCAGATCGATATCCAGTTCCAGCTCTTCCAGCGGCGGCGTATCCAGCGCGGCAGGCGCGGGGGGCTCTTCCGGCAGGTTGTTGCCGGCGAAATCTGTCGCCGTCAGATCGAGTTCGATTTCTTCATGATCGCCGCTCAGGATGGATTCAAGCGGGGTATTCAGCATTGAACTGGTCAGGTCCAGCTCGGTCACATCAGGCGTCGCAGGCGCTGCGGCAGAAGCCTGGGGACTCTCGTCTTCATCACCCAGATCGATGTCCAGGATCAGCGGCTCGGCAGACGCTTCACCAGCGATGTCGGGCTGGGGCGGTTCAGTTGCAGGCGTTGCCTCGACATGATCCAGTCCGAGATCCAGCTCGATGGGCAGGTCAATCTCCTGGACTTCACCCGTCGGGGGCTCGCCTTCGCTGAGCGCAGGGGCTTCAAAGCGTTCAGCCTGGGCTTGGGCCTCGGCTTCGCTTGCCGACGTGCCGAATTCATCCGCGAACGCACGCAGGGCGTCACCCTCGAAATCGGTCGCGGCCAGATCAACCTCGGTCTGTGTCTGCTCGCCCGATGACAAGGAAGCAAGATCCAGATCCATCAGGGTGCTGGTCAGATCCAGTTCTGATTCGGAGGCAACGACGGGCCCGGGTTCTTTGTCCTGTGTATCGTCCGTGAAGAGTGGGAAAAGACTGGTTGCCGTGTCGGCCGACTCGCTGGCAGGGCTGGCAGCCGGGGGTTCCATTTCGGAGACCGGGCTATCCAGCGATGCGAGCAGGCTGCGGGCCTGTTCGATCAGGGCGCTGGCATCCCGCCACAGGGCGCCACCGGCTTCGAGCTGTTCGACCCAGGCCGCGAATACCGCGCTGGCATTGTCGAGCAGGGAAATCAGGCTGGCATCCGAATCCTTTTCCAGTTGCAGCCAGCGGTTCATGGTCATTTCGACATGTCGCGCGGCTTCGGAGAAGTCCGTCAGTCCCACCATCCGGCTGCTGCCCTTGAGCGTGTGGAAGCCACGTCTGGCGGTTGTCAGCGATTCGAAATCATGAGGTTCGGCGACGATCTTGTTGCGATGTTCGGCAACCGTCTCCAGCACTTCGTGGGCTTCTTCCAGGAAGATCGCCAGCAGCTCGGCATCCAGCTCTTCATTGCTTGCCGCCATCAGCCGGGTGGTGTCTTCAGAAGGCTGCGGGGTCACCGCCGGTGCCACGCTGGCGAAGGTTTCGGCCAGCGTTTCCTGGGTTGCTTCACCGGATTTCAAACTTGCCAGTGCATCCTTGGCCTTTTGTTCGAGTCTGCTGTCGGCAACCAGTTGCGCGTCTTCGCGGATGGCCTCCAGGCTGCTGACCAGCTGGTCACGCAGGAACCGGTCTTCGGGCGCGTCCTTGAGCGCTTCGACCAGACTATGGGTTTCGCGCGTCTCGCGCTTGAGTTGTGCCTCAACAGTGGTACTGGCGGCCGCGACAATCTCTTCGTCGATACGTGTACTCGACGGGTTGAGGAAATCATCTAGACGTGCGGCCCCCGTTTTTAGGGCTTCGACGTAGAAACCCAGTGCGGAAAGCTGATGTGCCACCACATCCAGCTCTTCGTGACCGGGCGGTTCGGCCCGCTCGGCAAAGCGACTGATCGCGGCAGCATTTTCACGGACCAGATTGACGGCTTTCTGCTCACCCAGCACGGCGAAGGCGCCTTCAATCTGCTTGAGCGGCCCGGCCAGGCCTGGCAAGGCCTCACGCTGGTCGGTATTGCGGAAATAGCTATCCAGGGTTTGCTCGATCTGGCCCAGATTGGTGAGGATCTCACGCGCCAGATGGTTGAAGAACAGGCGTTCCTGGGCGCGCCGCGAGGCCTCGCCAAAAGGAGCCAGATCCAGTTCCGGCACGGTCTCACCACGATTGCGCCGGCTGAACTGGGCACACAGCAGATCCACCTGTTGACGCAGCAGTTCCGGGTCTGCATTCGGGGCTTCGTTCGCCTGTTCAATCACCAGCAAGCTTGTGGCGATTTCCATCGACAGGTCGTCGGACAAACGCAAAGGATCCGTGCGCAGCCAGACGATCGATTCGGCCAAGGCGACCAGCAAGCGGTTGACCTGTGCCAGACGCATCGGCTCGATGCGCTGGGCGAGTTCAAGCAGGTGCTCCTGGAACTGCGGCAGGGCCACGGCGGCGCCCGCGCAGAAACGGTTCCACGCATCCTTGGCCTGTTCCAGAGTTTCGCGCACCCGCAGGACAAAGGGTTGGCGCAAGGTATCGGAGAGTTCGACGTCCGGCGAGGGCAGAATCCGGTCAAGCCCGTAGGTGTTGCGTACGGCCTGTGCGTGTGCGGACTCGATCCGGGCGGTGGCCACGAAGTACAGCACATCGCGCACCAGACGCTCGGCAACGACCTGCGAGCCTTCCAGCAAGCGCCGCATCTGGGTGTCGATGCGCCGGCACAGGCGTTGGGCCGGGCGATCTGCCGGAATGGCCTGGGCCGTGAGACCTTCGAAAAATGCAATTGCAGCCCACCAGAATGCACGCGTCGCGGGCAGTGCCTGGATCTGTTCGATGCGGTGCACGGCACCGAGCATTTCCTGCGGACCTGCTACGTCTTGCGGCTTGCGCAGCCAGTTGAGCAGCCCTTTCTCGAAGCGCCCGCGCAGCACGCGCAATTCATGAGCGGCACGTTCCGGTGCAATCGCGGTGGTGCCCGCCAGCTTGGGGCGCACGGAGAGGTCGGGGAAAAACAGTTCGCTCGGCTGCGGGGCTTCGCCTCCCCGTGCCGCGACCAGCTCCTGATAAGCAGGGAACAGGCGCAAAGGCTGGTGCGGGGCACCGGCGGAAATCTCGTTGATGTAATTGCCGAGCATGCCGACACTGCGGATGGCCAGCGCCAGGATTTCCGGTGACATGGCCAGCTCATTGGCGGCAAGGCCGGAGATCAGTTTGTCGATGGCTTCCGCAAACTGGGAAACACCATCCAGACCAACGATGGACAGTGCGCCACTGGCCTGGTGAACATGGCTCTGCGCAAAACGCAGGGGCTCGCGCTGGCTGTTGTCAGCCTGGACTTCGCTCAGCCGATCCCGCGCAGCATTCAGCGCAGTATCGATTTCGCCCTTCACCCAGGTCAGCGGACCCACATCAAAATCATTATTCAGGCTCATCTATTGCCTCTTGAGGAGACGCGGCACGGCCACCACGATCCGGCCCGACGGGCCGGGGGCAGAAGACGGCGCAGCCCGGTGCTGCGCCCCCCATTCATCACACCTTGAAGCCAGACACCGAACCCTTGAGTTCGACAGCCAGGTCGGCGAGCTGGCCGATCGAGACCGCGGACTGCTGGGTACCACGGGTGGTGGATTCGTTGATCGACAAGATCCCGCGCATGGATTCCGACACTTCGGTTGCCACGTTGGCCTGGCGTTGTGTGTCGGACGAGATCTTTTCAACCAGTGTGGCCATTTCCACCGACACGTCGCCGATCTCGGACAGGGCCTGACCGGCTGCATCAGACAGCTTGGCCCCTTCCACCACGTTACGGGTCGAGTTTTCCATAGCGGCCACGGCATCGCCCGTATCCGTCTGAATGGTCTTCACGATCGCCGCGATCTGCTTGGTAGCTTCAGCGGAACGTTCTGCGAGGCGCTGCACTTCTTCCGCAACCACCGTGAAACCGCGACCGGCTTCACCGGCTGACGCGGCCTGAATGGCGGCGTTCAAGGCCAGCACGTTGGTCTGCTCGGTAATGTCGGAAATCAGTTCCACGATTTCACCGATCTCCTGCGAGGATTCGCCGAGACGTTTGATCCGCTTGGAGGTTTCCTGGATCTGCTCGCGAATTTCGTTCATACCCTTGATCGAGTTCTGCACCGCGTCTGCACCCTTGCGCGCAGCTTCCAGCGAGCGGCGGGCCACCTGTGCGGTCTGCAGGGCGGAACCGGATACCGCCGTCATCGAACGGGCCATTTCCTGCACCTGCGAACCGGCCTGGGTAATCTCGCGCGACTGGCGCTCGGAAGCATCAAGCAGCTCGCCCGACAGGCGCTGGGCGGATTCGGTGGCGATGGTCACGCGGCCGGCCGCGTCGTTGATCCGGCGTACCAGCACGGAGAGTTCTTCAATCGTGTAATTCACCGAGTCGGCGATGGCGCCCGTCACGTCTTCCGTAACGGTTGCGCGGATCGTCAAGTCACCGTCTGCCAAGTCACCCATTTCATTCATCAGTCGCAGAATGGCCTGCTGGGTGTTGTTCTTGTCGGCTTCAGCCGCCAGACGCTGGCGATCCGCTTCATCACGGCGTGACGCCAGGTCATTGTTGTACACCCACACCAGACCGGCCAGCAGGAACAGGGCGATCAGACCGAAAATCACGATCCCGATCATGTACAGGTTGATCCCCGTGTAGGCCTTGTTGTAGGCCGCAGACAGATCATTGATGGCTTCCAGCAGCTTGCCGGATTCCTGGAACACGGTGATGCCGGCGCGCTTGGCGGTCAGCAGCGGCTGCACGTTGGCGAGAATCCCGCCGACCGCAATCTGGTGGTGGGAACCGAAAAGCTTGAGGCTTTCAAGCTTCTGGGTGGTTGCTGCATCGGTTGTGCTCTGCGTCAGCTGTTCGAGCAGATCGTCGAAGGAATTGGAATCGCGCCCGAGCAGGAAGATCACTTCCGGGTCGACCGATTCGGCGGCCAGCAGGGCATTGGCATTTTTGGCCATGCGCTGCGAGAGCATCACGATCTGATTGGCGGTTTCGATATCCCGCGACGAGCCATGGCCTTCCAGCTTGGCGCGCGCTACCTGCTCGGCAAAGTCGAGCAACTGGGCATTGTTGTTGTTGATATTGGCCACGGCCTTGCCGAGGCGGTTGATCTGTTGCTGTTGCTGGACGACGGCATCCGCTTCTTTCAGGATCTTGTTCCAGTCTTGCGTGACTTCATCCAGTTGCGGTTTGGCTGAACCGGGCGTACCGGGAACGTTGATGCCATTGATTTCGCCCCCGACAGTGATCGTCTGCAGCAGCTCGGCGAAAGCGTTGCGGCTGTCCTTGAGTTCCGAGAAGCCGGTACGGCCTGTCGTCACCGCCTGTTGAGAGGCTTTGGCCAGACTCTGCGATAGCGTCGCCATCTGTCCAGCCGCCGAAACGAAGGCGGTGCCTTGCGATGCGGAACGGATCTGCAGGGCGGTCAATATCACCGTGATGACCAGTGCCAGGCCGAAGAGCAGACCAAGCATGCGCATCTGCTCGTTCAGTGACTTTCCCCCGATCAGCCACAGTTTGCGGCGGATCGACGGGATTGATCCGGATGCGGAAGCATCGATCATGGTCGCGCGGCTGTCCATGACCGTGCTGTCAGAGGTGGCCGGGGTGACCTTGAAGCGCTTGAGGAAGCCAGGAAGTTTCAGTGCCATGCGAGTGCTCCGATATGGTACGGGCGTTGGGTATCGTTATTTTGGGTGCAGCAAGCGTACAAAAGACAGGATGGATGTGACAGGCTCTTGTTCATGTCAGCGCAGGTCCGCACTGGCGTCGAGGAAGCGCGGATCGGCCAGCAGCGGGCGCACGATCAGGCGTTTCCACAAGCGGTTCTGGTTGTCGCGCAAAGCTGCTCCGATCCACGGGCGTGTATCGGTGAAGCTCTCATCGACATCAAAGTCATCGGGATTGCGCAGGCCCAGGGCACGGGAGACCAGCAGCGCCGTATGCAGACCGTGCTTGGCGCCGATCAGCATCATGCGCGAGTCATTGGTCAGGGGCGGCGGGGTTTCGCCGCAGAAGGCGGCCAGATCTACCACACTGAACAGGTTGCCCCGCACGTTGGCCAGCCCGCGAAACCAGTTGCGGGTCAGCGGGACTTCGGAAAGACTGGGCGCGGCGATGATTTCACCGGCATCGGAAAGTTCGACCAGCCAGTTTTCCGAGCCGGCCGTGACCGCCAGCAGGGCTGAACGGCGGTTGGAGGTACTCATCTCCGCCAGCCGCTTGGTCAGATCCTGTTGAAACTCCCGCAGACTGATGCGCTTGGCCATTCAACAGACTCCCTTGTGGGCGATCAACCGATCGCCTGGATTTTGCGCAGCAGCTCTTCCATGTCGAGCGGCTTGGTCATGTAATCGAAAGCACCTTGTCGCATGCCCCAGATCTTGTCGGTTTCAGCATCCTTGCTGGTCGTCATGATGATCGGGATATGGCGGGTGGTTTCTTCGCGCGAGATTGTGCGCGTCGCCTGGTAACCATTGATGCCCGGCATCACCACATCCATCAGGATCAGATCGGGAATCTCGGCCTTGGCCTTGATCACGCCTTCTTCACCATTGTCGGCGGTGACAACCGAGAAACCCTGCTTGGACAGGTACTCGATCAACGCGAAGCGTTCGGTGGGGGAGTCATCTACGACCAGGATTTTCTTGATTGCCATGCTGGGACCTCAAACAGTGGATATGTCAGCGTTGTTCGCGCGCCGCCATGTGGATGGACACGGCTTTGAGCAAACTGTCTTTCGTGAAGGGTTTGGTCAGGTATTCATCGGAACCGACCATGCGGCCACGCGCCCGGTCAAACAAACCATCCTTGGAGGACAGCATGATTACCGGCGTTGCGGCGAATTTCGGGTTTTTCTTGATCAGCGCACAGGTCTGATAGCCATCCAGGCGCGGCATCATGATGTCGACAAAAATCAAATCCGGATGGTGATCAGCGATCTTGGACAACGCATCAAATCCATCCTCTGCCAGCAACACTTGATAACCGGCTTGGGCCAGAAAGATCTCCGCGCTGCGGCGGATGGTGTTGCTGTCGTCAATCACCATAACCCTGGTGCCGGAAGCATCAGCTCTGTCTGCCAACGTGCAACTCCTCTCAAGCCAAGCGCTCATTTGACAATGGCAACATGGCAATTATTCATGCAGCGTACCGGATCTGGCTGTGACCAATACCCGATTCAGAACAAACTTTGACGATTTTTCCCGGCACCACGCATTCAGTGCATCCTGCGGAAAACCCGAACCGTTCGGAAGCTTACGCTGCACGTTTGTAGGGCAAATATACCAAACTTGCAAGCCTGCAAGGCTGCCGATGGCAATTTGCCGTTCCCTTCCTGCGTTATCTGTACCCGGTTTGTGGTCGTCCCGCAACAGCCGGGGCAGGGGCTAATCGGTTAAACTCGAACTGCCCCCGCACGACTGCGCCAACCTTTTCATCTTCTGTTCATCTCAACATGCCCGGTTCCACCAATCCGCCTGTCGTTCTCACCTTTGCTGCGGCCGATCCCACCGGTGGTGGTGGCTTGCAGGGCGATGTGCTGACCATTGCGGCTTTTGGCGCACACCCATTGTCCGTGATTACCGGCTTTGCCGTACAGGACACCTCGCGAATCGAAGGGATTTCGGCGACCGATGGCGATTGGGTTGCCGATCAGGCCCGTGCGCTGCTTGAGGACATGCCAGTGCAATCCTTCAAGATTGGGCAAATTGTCAGCGTCGAAAACGTTGCCGAAATTGCCGATGTGCTGGCGGACTATCCGGACATTCCGGTCGTGTTCGATGCCGAATTGCGGCCCAGCAACGATCCCCTGGCAGACGAAGAGATGATTGGCAGCATCTGTGAATTGCTCATCCCGCTGGCCACCGTGGTCGTCATCAGCGCGGCCGATGCACGCCGGCTGGCTGTCAATGACGACGATGCGGAAGAAGAGGGCGTCGATGAAATCAGCAGCGCCGAATGCGCCCGCAGCCTCATCGAGATGGGCGCCAGACATGTGTTGCTGACCGGCGCGCACGAACAGACGCCCCAGGTCATCAATACCCTTTACAGCAGTACCGGGGTGTTGCGTACCGATGCCTGGGAACGCCTGCCCGGTGCCTGGCATGGTGCGGGCGATACGCTCTCGGCCGCTCTGGCTGCGCTGCTTGCCCAGGACATGGAGCTGAGTGCCGCAGCCCATGCCGCCCAGGAATACACCTGGCACAGTCTCGCCCAGAGCTGGCGTCTGGGCATGGGCCAGAGCATACCCAACCGTTTCTGCATCCAGAGCGAAGAATGAAGCGCGGTTTGTATCTGGTCACGCCAGACTGGAACGACAGTGCACGTCTGCTGCAGGTCAGTCGTGCAGCCATTCTTGGCGGTGCCACGGTGCTGCAATACCGCCACAAGACTGCTCCGCCCGTGCTCCGGCTGGCTCAGGCCCGGGCTTTGCGTGCGCTGACCCGCGAACTGGGGATCAGCCTGATCATCAATGACGATCTGCAACTCGCGCTGGCGGTTGATGCGGAAGGGCTGCATATCGGCCGTGACGACGGTGACATCACGCTTATCAAAGCCGCAGCGGGCAGACCCTTGCAGGTGGGGGTTTCATGCTATGGCGATTTCGAACGTGCGCGTGCCGCGGTTTCGGGCGGTGCCGACTATGTCGCCTTCGGTGCGATGTATGCCTCGCCGACCAAACCCGAAGCGCCTTCCGCGCCCATCGGACTGATCCGCCGGGCCAAACAGGCGTTCAACAACGTTCCGGTGGCCTGCATCGGCGGCATCACGGCCGACAATGCCGCGCTCTTGATCGAAGCCGGTGCCGATTGGGTCGCAGTGATCACCGACGTCTATCAGGCGACCGACCCGCAGGCGCAGGCTGCAAAGATCGCGGCGCTATACCCATGACGCACGGGCTCGCCGGGCGCCTATATTTCTGGATTGCCAATCATGTCAAAGAACGCTGAACTTTTCGAACGCGCCCAGCGCGCCATCCCCGGTGGCGTGAATTCCCCGGTCCGTGCCTTCCGTTCGGTCGGCGGGACGCCGCCCTTCATTGCGCGTGCCCAGGGGGCGTATGTGTGGGACGCCGATGGCAAGCAGTACGTCGACTACATCGGTTCCTGGGGGCCGGCGATTCTTGGCCATGCCCACCCTGAAGTCATCGAAGCCGTGCAGCGCGCGGCGGCGGATGGTTTGAGCTTCGGTGCGCCGACCGAGGGTGAGGTCGAAATGGCTGAGCTGCTGTGCCGGCTGCTGCCGAGTATCGAGATGGTCCGCCTGGTTTCCTCCGGCACCGAGGCGACGATGAGTGCAATCCGCCTGGCCCGTGGCTTCACCGGCCGCGATGCCATCGTCAAGTTTGAGGGCTGTTACCACGGCCATGCCGACAGTCTGCTGGTGAAAGCCGGCTCGGGTCTGCTGACCTTCGGTAATCCGTCTTCGGGGGGGGTGCCGGCGGATTTTGCCAAGCACACCCTTGTGCTGGACTACAACAGCATCCCTGCACTGGAAGAGTGTTTCGCCACGCGCGGGCACGAGATTGCCTGCGTGATCATCGAGCCGGTGGCCGGCAACATGAATCTGGTGCGGCCCTCGCAGGCCTACATGGATCGTCTGCGTGCGCTGTGCACCGAGCACGGCGCCGTGCTGATCTTCGACGAAGTGATGACCGGTTTTCGCGTCGGTCTGCAAGGTGTGCAGGGGCTGTACAAGATCACGCCGGATCTCACCACGCTGGGCAAGATCATCGGTGGCGGGATGCCGGTCGGCGCCTTCGGCGGCAAGCGCGAGATCATGGAAAAGATCGCGCCGCTGGGCACGGTGTATCAGGCCGGCACCTTGTCGGGCAGTCCGGTGGCGGTGGCGGCGGGGCTTGCCACCCTCAGGCTGATTTCCCGGCCCGGTTTCTACGTTGGATTGAATGCGCGCACCCATGCATTTGCCGATGGCATGACGGCCGCAGCCGCCAAGCACGGCGTCGCTTTCTCGGCGCAAGCCGTCGGTGCGATGTTCGGTCTCTATTTCTCCGCGCAGCCACCGCAGAGTTTTGCCGAGGTGATGCAGGCCGATGTCGAGCGTTTCAAGCGCTTCTTCCACCTGATGCTGGACGCTGGCCATTATCTGGCGCCCTCGGCATTCGAAGCCGGCTTCATGTCGGCCGCGCACAGCGAGGCAGATATCGCGGCGACGATAGCGGCCGCAGATGCCGCATTTGCCGTGCTGGAATGACGCGCGCCGATGCTTGAACTGGACTGGGACTTTCCGAACCCCTTCACGCTGACGCTCACGCCTGGCGACACGGATATCGATGGGCTGCGTCACACCAACAATGCTGTGTATGTCCGCTGGTGCGAGAGCATCGGCTGGGCACATTCCGAGGCGCTGGGGCTCTCTCTGGAGGACTGGAAGCGCCTGGACCGGGGGCTGGCCATCCATCGCGGGGAATATGACTATCTGCTGCCGAGTTTTCTGGGGGAGGCGCTGGTGCTCGGGACCTGGCTCACCTTCAGCGACCGGAAACTCAGCTTCGAGCGCAGGTTCCAGTTGATCCGGGTGCAGGACCGGGCAACGGTCATGCGCGGGCGTTGGAGTCTGATATGCATCGAGATGAGCACCAGCCGTCCCCGTCGCCTGCCGGCTGAATTCTCCGAAAAATATCTGCCTGCGATGGTGGCAGATCCGGCCGTGCGCACCTGAACCCTTGCCCCGCGGTGGGCGCAAGAAGGCTGTTCGGGAGGACCGGCAGGCGTGGTGCGGGTACAATGCGTAGCCGCGCGCGGTTGGTCAAACCCTCTCCCATGTCCCGATTCCCTCTCTTCCTTGCTGAAAGCAAGGCACTGTCGTCACTGTCGATTCCGATCATCCTGTCGCAGCTGGCTTATTCGCTGCTGGGGGTCATCGACACCCTGATGTCCGGTCACGCCGGTGCCACCGAGCAAGCCGCCGTGGCACTCGGTGTCGCGTTCTGGTTCCCGATATTCCTCACCCTGATGAGCGTGGTGCAGGCGCTCAGCCCGATGGTGGCCCATCACCATGGCGCGGGAGACAATCGGGCCATCGTGCATGACACGCAGAATGCGATCTGGCTGGCGCTGGTCCTGAGTGTGCTGTCGCTTGCGCTGCTGCCCTTGGTACGCCCGATCCTGCACTGGGCGCAGATCACGCCTGCGCTGGCAGACAAAACCATGCTGTTCCTCTGGGGGGCCATGTTCGGCATGCCCGCGGCATTGCTGTTCCGGGCCCTGGCGTTTTACTCGGCCAGCATCAACCGGCCCAAGCCGATGATGTATCTGGCCTTTGCTGCGCTGGGCTTCAATGCGCTGTTCAACTGGCTGCTGATCTGGGGTCACTGGGGCCTGCCCGCACTGGGCGGCGCCGGTTGTGGCTGGGCCAGTGCCATCGGCATGTGGATCTCGCTGGCGGCCATGGCGGTGTGGACCATCGTTTCGCCGGACTATCGCGCGTGCTACATCTGGCGTGACTGGCAGCGTCCACAGTGGCTCACGCAGCGGAGTCTGCTGCGCATCGGCCTGCCGATGGGGGGCGCGGCACTTGCCGAAGTGGGCGCGTTTACCAGCGTGGCGGTCTTCATCGGCCGCTTCGGTGCCGAACAGATCGCGGCCCACCAGATTGCGCTCAACGTCGCCTCGCTGCTTTTCATGCTGCCGATGGGGCTTGCTGCGTCAACCACGATCCGGGTCAGCCAGCATCTCGGTTCAGGCGAGCCCCGCAGGGCGCGCTTTGCGGCGTGGACCAGCATCCTGCTCGGGCTGATCATCGCGTGTCTCGCGATTCCGGCCATCCTGCTCGGGCGTGATGCCATCGTGGCAGGTTTCAGCACGGATGAAGGCGTGCGCGGGATCGCCTCGCGGCTGATCCTGTTTGCCGCGCTCTGGCAACTGGTGGACGCCACCCAGGTCATCGCCGTCGGCGCCTTGCGGGGTTACAAGATGACACTCTGGCCGATGCTCGTGATGTTTGTCGCGTTCTGGGGCGTCGGTTTGCCGCTGGGTACGGTTCTCGGCTACTACGGCGTTGCGGGGAGCGGGCCGCTTGGCGTATACGGATTCTGGAGCGGCCTGGTCACAGGCCTGTTCCTGGCCGCCATCGGCCTGACTTTCGGCTTGCGCAAGGTGGCCTGGGGGCACGTGCGCGGCGGGTGATTGCTGCTGTACCCGGTGCGCGGATGCGGCGAACCCGTCCTTGGGATTCGCAGGCGCCTGACGTGCCCGTGCGTGGCAAAGTACTTACCCGCTTTCTGAAAATGGTTATACTCAGCTAGGGGTAAACCATGACTTTTGTTGTAGTCGTCAGGGTTTGCCGGATTTTCCGATCTCGGTGCTGGCGGGGTAGCCCATGAACCTGAGCTTTGAAACATTCCGGCGGCAGGCGTACCGGATGCGTGGTTTGATGGATTTCATCGGCCAGCATCTGGATAACGACCTGTGTCTGGAGGATCTGGCAGATTTCACCCATCTCTCGGTTGCCCATCTGCTGCGGCTGTACCAGCACCGGGTGGGTGAAACACCGATGAAGACAATCCGTCGCCTGCGTTTGCAGCAAGCCTGGGAGCGCATCCGCGAGAACCGGTACAGGACCCTGACCGATATCGGGTTTGACGCCGGATATGGCTCCAGTGCCGCCTTTTCGCATGCGTTCAGGCGTCAGTTCGGCATCGCTCCAACCGATGTCCCGACCGGCATGCCGAGTCTGACGGAGACGGTTCCGCTCCATCTTGAATTCATGCCGGCCTTGAAGGTATGGCAGATGCCCTATGCCGGCAACTATGCCGACAACGGCTACTTCAAAGCCCGTTTGGCATGGCAATACCTGCGGACGGGGCGCAAAGGCTGGCGCGGTTGGCGACTGAATGACCGGGACCACCCCTTTTGCGAGTCAGACCACCAGTACGTCCAGCTCAGCCATTTCTTGCCGGCGCTGGACAGCAGCATGCCGCTTTGCGAAGCCGAATCAGTCACCCTGCCGGGGGGCCTCTATGCCGTTGCCCGCCTTGCGCCGGCGCAACGCGAGGCGTGTCTGGATGGGCTGCCGGAGCGTGTCCGCGCTGAACTGGGCTGCCAATGTGTGGAAGGCCGCATGATTGAACGCGATCTGCATATCCGCGATTTTCGCGCACCCCAGGAACGCCGCATCGCCCTGTACATTCCTGTCGCCCGTTTGCACCAGACCGTGCAGGCCAGGTCTTTCAGCCCGCTGCCCATAAAATGCTAATCCCGATCAAATCCGGCACGGGCTGATCTGGGATGGTGTGTTCTCCCGTCATGACATCTTTACCTGAAACGGAGAATCATCATGCATGTCCTCAAATGGCTTGTCGCAGCGCTGCTTGCCTGCGCCTTGTCTACGGCAATGGCCGCTGCGCTGCAAACCGGCGACGAAATTTCCTTGTGGAACCGCAATCTGCCGCCTGGCTCTGCAAAACAACTGCCTCCCGGGGTTACCGCCAGTGCGCCGGTCGGGGGAGAGCTGCACAACAACATCGCCGGGATCCTCAATCCCTCACTGATTGCGTTCGTACCGGAAAAGCCCAATGGCACCAGCATCATCGTGGTTCCCGGCGGCAGCTATCTCAAATTGGTTGCCGCCAAGGAGGGGGCGGACATCGCGCGCTGGCTCAATACCCTGGGAATTACCGCGTTCGTTCTTGAACATCGCCTGCCCAACGAAGGCCATGCCGAAGGTCGCCATGTCATCCTGCAGGATGGTCAGCGGGCGATCCGCCTGGTTCGCCAGCGCAGTGCGGCATGGCAACTGAATCCGGACAAGGTCGGCATCATGGGATTTTCCGCCGGCGGCCATCTTGCCGCTGCGACCGGTACGGCATTCGAGACGGTCAGCTATCCGCCCATGGATGCCGTGGACCAGCTCAGCTCCCGTCCCGATTTCATGGCACTGATCTACCCCGCGGTCGGTTTCAACGCGGCTCGCGGCAGCGCTGGACAGAGCGAAAACCGGGCTGCATTTTCAGAATACGCGACCAATGAAGTGCCCCGGGTCAAAACGCCTCCCACCTTCATGATCATTGCCGCGGATGACGGGTTGGCGCCCAATGCCGTAAGGTTCTGGCAGGCGCTGGCACAAGCAGGGAATCCTCCCGAACTGCATGTTGCCGCACGTGGTGGTCATGGTTTTGCATTGAAAACCGATGCGGCCCCTTCGGTTCGCATCTGGCCGGACCTGTTTTCACTCTGGCTGAAGACCAAGGGCTTTCTGAACCCCTGAAATCCCGGATGATCAGCGCCGCGCCTTGCGTTTCTCGCGCTGGGCGCTGCGCTCCATGTCGCGCAGCAACTTGGCGAATTCAAAGGGGTGCTTGGCTTCCAGCTCGCGCGCGGTGCGGCCCAGGCGTTGCCAGTCCGGCGGGAAGCCCGGGTCATTGAAGGCATATACGATGCGGTTGCCGTCGCTGACCACATCGATCACTACCAGACGTCCGTCGAAGGCCTTGCGGATCAGGTCGATATGCGTTTCGGCGGTCAGGCTGTGGCCCGAGATGTTTGCCACCAGCACGCCACGTGGCTTCAGGTGCCCGCGCAGATTGGCGTAGAACACCAGCGTGCACAGCTGCGGTGCCACGCCTTCCTCATCGTAAGCATCGAGCAGGATCGCATCCGCCCCGTCCGGCTCGCCGGCGAAGTAGTCCGCAGCATCCGCCTGCACGATCTTCAGGCGTTCGTCATCCGGCGGAATCAGGAACCAGTCGCGGCAGGCGATCACGCCCTCCATCAGCTCTACGCTGGTCACCCGGCTGCGCGCCAGATTGCGGTGGCAATACTTGGTCAGCGAGCCGCCGCCCAGCCCGATGATGACGACATGTTTCGGGATCGGATGGAACAGCAGGAAGCCCATCATCGCCCGGGTATAGAACACCGCCAGCTCATCCGGTGCGTCCAGCCGCATCTCGCTCTGCACCAGCTTCAGACTGAAATGCAGGCGCCGCACCTTGCCGTCGTCGATGACAAAAGGATGCGGATAGATGCCATCCATGAGCTGTTTGACCAGCAACTGGCGGTTCTTGCCTTCCGGCTCGCGCAGCCAGATCTGGCCGGATTCCTGCAGGAAGCTGGCGGGAATGCTGAGCCAGCCGGGCGGTGGAAGTGACATCAAGCGCCCTACGCGTCGTCGCTTGTGGCCGCTGGCGTGTTGCGGCCGCTCAGCGCGAAGCCTGCGAACATGCCGGCGCAGAACAGCAGGGCCGGTAGCCAGGCACTGGCCAGTCCGACCAGCGCCGGGCCGGGGCAAAAACCGGCGATGCCCCAGCCTGTGCCGAAGAGCAGG
>Ga0316604_10000948_pt1 | contig 29249 bp, 19 predicted proteins | sample OWC_soil_day20_C_FD_207650 | JGI IMG/M metagenome (GOLD analysis project Ga0316604, IMG submission 207650) | Wetland soil microbial communities from Old Woman Creek delta, Ohio, United States - OWC_soil_day20_CT | ecosystem: Environmental > Terrestrial > Soil > Wetlands | place: USA: Ohio... | reverse complement strand
CTACATCAGTGATAAAATCCCATGCCTGCCGGAGGAAGTTTCTTTCAATACTATACACAGGCAGTTCGGGGAGTAATTCACTGCGTAAGGTGTTGTAATCTCCCTGCTGCATATCGTCCATGAGAGATAAGGCGGCGGGTTCATTCCATTCGGCCTGTGTGAGTTCCCCAAGTTTGGCATATACTGCCACTCGCGCCATGTGATTAGGCAACCGGCGGAAGTTGAGTAATATAGAGTTGCTGTCTGCCATGCTGGTCCAGCCTGAAATAAGGTTTTTAATCTTATAGGCATACCAGTGAGTGGCGTATTCCAGGGCTTTTACACTGCCACTGCCAAAGAAGGCGAGCGACAGGTTGTGCGCATCCATATCCTGTAAATCTCCAAAGAGGAAGACAGCCATGTCATCAGGAAGGTATTCCCCCTGTGTCTCCATCTCCCCGAGAATGTTGTCCATCGTACCACCGGTAGGCCCCGTAAGCAGTTCCCTGATCTCTTTGCTGTCGTCGTCAGAGGTGTACCCATTCAGACGATTCAAAACCTCTTTTGCTATGAGCTCAGTGATCTGGGTAGATTGTACCTGTATGAAGATGCGGAGCAATGCTTTCCAGTCAGAAGTAACACAGTCAGCACTGAGCCAGTCATACACATATAGTACGTTTTCTTCTGCCCTGGCGGCTACGGCGTTCAGGATAGCATCCACATCATTCGCGCTCAGTCCCTGGAATTTGGATAAGATGATGGCGCTGTCATTGCTGGAGGTCCAGCCATCCAGTGCATCATATACATCATTGGCGTGAGAAGTTTGTTCTTCTGCCGTGAGCAGGTTGATGGCTTTACCCGCAGCGCCTTGTTGAATGGTATGTGTGAGCTCATGCGCCAGCAGGTGCTGACCGCTGCTATGCGCCGTGTTGTATTTACCACTGTTGAAGTAAATGTGATTGCCATGGGTAAAGGCCTGTGCATGCAGATCTTTGTTCATCTGCACAGCGCTGCTGTCCGTATGAATTCGGATACCACTGAAGTCTGCGCCCATAGCACTACCCATACTTTGTTGTATGTGTGAAGGAAGCGGACTACCACTGCCTTTGCTTCCTGCAAGTGTAGATTCTACAGAAGGCGGTGCTGCTGATGGGCCACCTTTCTTTTGCAGCATTTTTTCTTTTTGTTCGCAGGCGGCACATTTCCTTTGCAGGTGTTCAGGGCTGTTGCTTTCGAAGATGGGCTTACGCTGGATCTTTACAGGAGCAATGGAGCGCTGGATAATAGGAGTTGCCATACGCTGAATGACCTGGGTGGCGACACTGTCAGCTTCTTTTTCGTATATGTCATCGGGCTGGCCAACGGTGAGTTTGGTTTGAACCACACTGCTCGTGCTGGTCGCAAAGGCTGTAAAAAAGCCGGAATAGTTAGAGAGTGGTTTGACATTTTCTTTTACTTCACTGAAAAGGCCGCTGTTACCATCGATGCTGTAAACGGTGTCGCCTTCTACTTTTACCACTATGCAGTGGTGCTGGTAGGGTTGGTCTATGTAACCGATATCACCGGGTTGAGGAGCAGTGGTTTGGGTAAGGGTATGGAAGGCTGAGACACCTTTACCCATTTGCCAGTCACCTATGTTTTTGCCTGCTTTTTTATGTGCCCAAACGGCGAAGATACCACACCAGGAGGGAAGCTGACCGCCGATGTTTTCGATAGTGGTGTCATCCCATACCCCGGGGGCGGCGAGGTGAAAGATCTCTAAAAGGTATTGGGCACCGACTCTTTTGCCACTGCCATCGTTGTTTTTGGCCTGGATTTTATCCAGCATAGTTCTGGCCGCGGTGATGATAGATTCACGGCTGCCATCAGGTTTTACATCATCCAGTAGCTGGATGTTTGTAGCTGGTTGGCGGTATACTACTTCCCCTTCTTCACATTCCCGGCAACTGCGTTGTATATCATTGGGCGCTTTGGTTTCAAAGATGGGTTTCTTTTGAACTTCTTCCTGTGATTCCGGGTCTTCCTCCTCTTCTTCCGATTCTTTTACCGTTTCCGTAGGCGCTGCAGGTGGTGGTGGTGTAGGTGCAGGATCTGGTTTTTGTTCTTCTGTTTTAGTATGAATTTCTTCCTCCTGTTCGTCGCACGCACACCTTTGAATCTCTTCCTCCTGCTCATCACACGCACACCTTTGCACATCAGCAAAAAAATCAGTCCCCGAAAAAAAATCCTCCCCACCTTCTTTTCCAAAAAAGGGGGTGTTTGTTTTCGCGGAAGTCGCGACGGATGTTGGGGTAGCTTTTTCCATTATTTAGTTTCCTTCGGAGGCGCCAGGAATATATCATGCAGCACACTTGCTAATGATTCCAGTTCTGCCTGTCTGGTTTTGTTGCCTTTGCTGGTGGCATTACCATAGGTTTCAATCAATATCATATTCATCGCTGGTCGGGTAGGAGTGGCATGCGAACCCCAGTTGCCAAAGGTGACACCCTCAGTAGAGCGCTTGGCTGTTTTGTTGGGGTAACGAACATGTTGATCCTTTTTACCCAGTTTATTGGCGGGTACTCTTACCTTCAGGTCATTTGCTTTTTTCGCCATCTCAAGTGCCAGTGCTTCATCAGCTGCTTCGTTGCCAGGTCTTGGATCGGTGGTGATACTTGGACCACCCAGTTCATTCATGGTCGATTCGTCTAAATTGCTATGACCATGTACACTGGCCAGGCGCTCAGGTTTGAAGCGGTCTACCAGGTCCATTAATACGAGGTTGTTATCTTCAACACATCTTTTCCCGGTACTGTCCACCGTACAGTTTTTATCAGCATTGAAATCGGCATTGCTCCCCACTTTTGGGAATTGTCGGTTAGGGTCAACGGCGCCTTTTACTGGCGTTTCTCTGCTGCCAATAGCGACATTGTCAGGGAAGAGGCTGGGTACAATGATCACAGAATAATATGGCATTTGTGCCATCGGACCCCGCATGATTTCCAGCAGATGATTCACTACTTCCACACCACCCCGCTCACTGCCATGTACACCACCAATGATCATCGCACGACGATCGCTGGTACCGGGGAAATAGTAAGCTTTGATCTTGCCTTCCTTGCCCATACTGGCTTCGATATTTCCTGGTTCTGATCCCCAGTTGTTTTCCCTGGATCGTTTATTACGTTCCACCAGTAGCTCGTGTGGCCATAAGGGCTCGGGACCATATTGCATGATGGTTGTAGCCAGCCACCAATCGTCGCTGATAATGGGGAAGATGCTGCCGATGTATTGATCCAGGTCCGGGTCTTTACAGGGGCATTTGGTTCTGAGTATATTGAAGATGTTTCCTTTATTGCCATCGAATCCCCAGCTGTTTTTGACGCTTTCACTGAGCGGGCTGCGTTGAATAGTGGGCGTGAAGAAACTGCTTTCAGATTGTGATCCGAAAAAAGGAGTTTCCTCTGTGACAGGGGAAGGTTTCTTACATTGGTTGTATTTTTTCATCGCCATTCAACTCTTAAAATATTTTTCATCCATGGCAGCCGGATATGACTGATACTCCATGGCAAGTAATCTAAAAGGATATCTAGGGGTTGTTGTTCAACCTGGATATATGTTTGTTCATTGAGGGTAAAGATCTTTCCGTTGCGTTGCAGAAAGCTACCTCTCAATGCATCGACAGATGTATTTTGTAGCTTTTCCCAGTGTTCGATCACGACTTCCAGCAGGTTGTCTGCTTCTTCACACTCCCCGGGTGTCAATACAATTTCCTGTGCAAGGTTTTTACCTAATGGCCATGCGCAGAGTAACTTGGGCACTACTAAGGCATGTTCTGGGGTTTCGGTTTCACCTGTAGCGAGGTAATGCAGCAGGTACAATGCTTTTTCGTGTGCGGTGATATCAGCAAAGGCGTTATTTTTTAACAGGCCTAGTTTTTTGAAGAAGGTGGAAAGGAAGGGATTGAGCAGGACAAGTCCGGTGTTGATGAGGAAGATGCCATCGGATGGGATGGCGTCATCTTCATGTTCAATACTGATTGCGTTATTTTGTGAATTGGAAGCAACCGGATGAATTACATTTGAAACAGACATCTCCTTTAATAAGGGAAAGCATACCGGTAGTACGTTTATTACCTCTTCACTTAATTCCGCTATAGAAATTTCCGTTGCCATTTGCTCCTGCTGTATGTAAGCCGCTGCTACCTGGGATGTGGAAAGGTTTTTCCCATGGGGACCGGCCGCCATCTTAAATGCCAGTTTCCAGAGCTGATGACTCATAACAACTGGAATGGAAAAAGATGATGATGGGAGGAAACGGGACGGGCTTTCACTTTTTGAAAAAGCTTTGAGCGTAGCCAGTTCATGAAATACGGTTAGTATATTCGCCTGACTGGTGGCAGTCAATATTTCCATTAATTGAATCAGAAAAGGAACTGGGTGATCAGTGATCACTCTCTGTAATACGACAGGATCATGCAATAACTGCTCTCTGAGTAGCGTGACCATATGGAAGTCAGTAGCAAATGCTTCCAGTACATAATTGTACCAAACGGAGTCTGCCCTTAATGTATTCCATGGGAGGTAACCTTTTTGCATGTAAAAGAGCCACTGCCGGGCTACAGACAGGCGGATGGTATTACCTGCTTTTGCCGAAATACGCAATGCGGTGGGAATGTGCTTTCGCAGTTGTTCCAGCAGGAGTGCATAGATTATTTCTTCGCTTTTGCCTGCCTTCATGTCTTTGATCCGGAGGATACCCAGGTCAATGGTAACACTATCCAGTTGTATTACTTCGCCTTCGACACAAAGTTCATTGCAAGCTTTTTCTAACAGCGGCACCAGATGATGGTGGTAATAACTGCTCATCTCGTGCTGCCATTCGAAAGCAGGTGCTGACTTTGGAAATTTCAAAGCCAGCACCTGTCTGCGGATCATATGGAGTTGTTCCGCTGCCATGTATTATTTAAAGAGATTTTCAATCTGGGTCATGTCTAATGAAGGTTCGTATTTTTTCACTGTAGCAGCATTCCATTCTCTATAGATGTCTGCCAGTGACATTTTGGTTTTGATTTGGTCCAGGATAGGTTTGGCAGCAGTGAGCCCACTGATGTCTTTGCCACCGAAAGTGTATTTATCCAGATAGTTACCGGTCAGTAGGCTGAGGAGAGAAGTGGCCTGTTTTTTATTCAGGATCTTCTTTTTGCCACTGGGCCAGTCGGCTATAATTTTGTCAACTACCTGCTGGTATTGTATTAAGGAGGGGTCAGCAGCTTCGGAGAAGGTGGTGATCATGCCAGCGAGTTGTTTGTCTTTAATGTCGGCAGCCAGTTCTTTGATGGCTTTCTTGCGGGCATTGAGACGGCCATTGACAATTCTGGCTTTATTGCTTGCGTCAATGTTGGCAAGTGGGGTGGTCTGACCTACAGATTTCGGTTCAGCAATAGCTACTGGTTTTGTTATTGCTTCGGGTATAGGCTTCGTTTCATCCTCGGTTACTGGTTTTGTTATTGCTTCGGGTACAGGCTTCGTTTCATCCTCGGTTACTGGTTTTGTTGCTGCTTCGGATACAGGCTTCGTTTTATTTTCGATTACTGGTTTCGTTGCTGCTTCGGATACAGGCTTTGTTTTATCTTCGGTTACTGGTTTCGTTGCTGCTTCAGTGACTGCCTTATCGGAAGTCGTAACTGCACTTACCGCCTTCGCCGTACTCTCCACTGCAACCTTGCCCTCCGCCGCCACCGTTATCACTGGCCCTTGCTCTTCACAAGACGTCTTCCAATCAAACAACTCATTCACCTGCTCCTGAAAATCCTGTGTCTCCACATCCCTCGTCAACACCTGTAAGAACCCGTCAAAATCAAACGGCCCATTACACACTGTTTTCTTCGCCATCCACCTGATCCATTGCTTATAATAACTTTCAAACTGACAGAATTCTTTCGGCATCAACCAGGTAATACGCAGTAATACATGCGCAGGCGCTTCCCTTTGCAGCATATTTTCAATCACCTGCCTGTTACCATCCTTTCTAAACCTCTCCGGCCATGCAGGTAATACAACGGTAGCAATAAACGAATAAGGATCATACCCTGCCACCAGATCAGGAAAATCACACTGACGGAACAGCTCCGCCTGATGCGGTAACAAATAACACCCGCAATTATTTTCACAATGAGGTCGAAGCAGAATATGTTCTACTACATGTAGCCCCTCCCTATTGATCAATTTCTGTGCTCTCTTCACCGCCTCACAAGCCATCTCAGAAGTGGTATACAATTGAGGATTCCAGGCAAGCATTTCACCCGCGGCAGTCAAACCTACCATTTGCTGATTAGGTTGTCCATCTGCCGCAGTCAAACCGACAGCTTGCTGATTAGGTTGTCCATCCGGAGTACTACATCCACAGCTATACCTCGGTGCATAAAATGTCACCCCATATGGTCCGCAACTACAATCAAAACTACCGCGATAGTTTTCATAATCACCCAGCATCGCCAGTATGTTCAATAACTTTTGTACCGCATCCCTGTAAGTAGCAAACCCATTATTGATCAGCCATCGGTCACATACATCACTGCTCAGTGAATAATCAGCATTGTTATTATCCTGTAAGAAAGGAATGTTGATATAGTATTGTTTGTCCTCACCCAACCTGATCAGGCTATTATAATACTGGAATACATCCAGTAATTGCTGCTTCCAGGTATCAAATTGAATGGCATTGACAGCCGCATAAGCCGTCAACAGTCGTTGCTGATTCCCATTGGTGAGGTAATAATCATTTTGCTTTGTACTCGCTATAATATTTTTTTCATTTTGCAAGGCCTCAATCACATCCACCCAATTGCAGACACGCCCCTGTAGTACTGTAGCAAATGGTACACCGTTATTATCTTTGAGAATACTGTTGCCATTCTCATCGCTGGTAACAAAAGACTTCTTTGCTGCCAGTTTTTTATATTGATTGTATAAAGCAATTTTTGCCGCATCTCTTTTGGCTACATCATCATATTCACAGGGATGTATAATCAGTTGGTCCGAACTCCCCATAAAGAAGCTGTACGCACAAGAATGACTATACCGTTGAAATTCTCCTGTATTAATAAACAATTGTACCCCTTGTTCTCCCCATGCATCATCAGGCGTAAGAAAACGGGTTGTACTTTCTGCCAGTACCTCTCTCAGGTAAGTACGGGTCACGCCATTACAATCACAGGTATTGGTATAGTTACCTGCATACTGCAAGAGAATAAGGAAAAACCTAAACCCTTGCATCGCCGCTGCCGGATCACTATAATACTCCACACTCTGCCAGTCGCCTAATGAGAAATAATAAACTGCTTCATCCGGCTCTGTAAAACAACATTGAGATTTTATATCAGCACATGGATTGGGATCGCAAGGATAAAAACGTCGATAGAACTCATCACAATCCGCTCTTTTGAATAATTGTTTAATAGGGTAGGTACTCGCTAATTTCGCCGCTGCTTCTGCATCCATCCCCGGCGTAGCAACAATACGACCTTGTAAAACCTGCAGGTAATCAGTCTTAAATGCCTGCAATGCCTCCTCCTGACTACTGTAACCAGTCAAACTTCTGTATAATACTAACTCTTTGTCAGGCGCATTGCGATTCACAGACTTTATCTGGTAATAGAATAATTTTCCATCCTGTACTACGATATCCCCTCCAGGGTAAATTTCGAGGTAATCCGGAATCACCTGTTTACGTGCATCGATAATCCCATTATACACAGCTACAGGATGATCCTTATCCACCAGTCTGTACACATATTGCCCACACTGACTGATCTCATCTACCTGCACATACTCATCATAGGCCTTCGTATCTGTAGCACTGCGTAAACTGTCAATATGCTTACGGATATTCAACAATGAATTGATACTACTATCGGCCCGCACCTCACCTGATACCTCAGCCGGCGCATCACCCGCCATCTCATTTGGTGCATCACTGGCCACCTCTGCTGACCCAACCGTACCTGCACTCACGGCTGCTGACCGATCAGCCGCCGCACCTGCACGTATCTCAGCTAACCTACTACTGATCTTATTTGCTGTTAAAGCACCCCCATTAAGCTTATATTGAGGCAGCGCAGCTGTAAACTTCCTGGCAGCCTCCAACGCAGCTGGCTGTGTATCATATGCCTGCTCGCTAATGAAAGTATATTTTTGAGAAGGGTGATAGCCAATCGTATAATTAAACTTCCATGTATCAGGAGCCTGGTTGATACTCATATCATACCTGAACTCATTCACAATCCGCCAGATCTTATCCTGCAATGCCTGAGCCGCTGCTGCTGAATTAGTCTCCATCGCACATACAGCCATGGGCGTTTCACCATCTTTTACTGACAACAGGTACTTATCTCCATCCGTTTCTTGCGCAATAGAATAATTCGCCGTATCCAGCATCAGCACGAGCAACCTAAACGCATGCACAGTCACCTGCTCCTTATTGTCAAACTCCGCAAGCGGGGTGAATTTGAAACGGTTCCCTTTCTTCTCTACCAATGTATAAGACATCTTATCCGGCTTATCAATGATATCATTATCTCCAATCTTGAAAGCCTCTGTATCAATAAAAGTCGTCGCCTGCTTTTCATCAAATGCCAATATGCCGATAGGCACAGATGCAGCCTCTGTATCCTCCCAAACAGTGTTATCATTGATTTTGCTGATCTCCTGCACCGCCACCGTATGTGCCTGGTGTTCTTCCGGCGAAGGGGCAATAAACATCCTCACCTTATTCCCGGCACTGTCTTTTAATATAGCATTGTAGCGATATGTGTAGATATACACATCATCAGAGGCGATGTCTGTAGTATATAATCTCTGTAATCCATTAATAACCGTATTCGCTGTTTCTGCCGAAGGCTGCTTCACAGAGAAAATCGCGTTGTTCGCCCTGATCACATAAGCCTGTTCATGGGCCAGGTATTCAGTAGAATAGTTTTGCTGATCTCCCAGCTGTGTCAACAAGGATTTTGCAGCTTCCTGCGCTTCCGCCCTTGTATCATATTTCCGTGTACTACGGAAATAATCATTTTCACCAACAGGCAATGTGAACAGGTATTGTTCTGCATACTGCACCACCTCAAAGTTGCACAACGTATGCCGGGCATGATCAGTTATACCCGCTAACGCAAGAAAACGTTGTTCAAAACCAGAAATATCTATTACCTGGCTGTAATCATAACCAGTACCTCTGTCTGCACTGAGTTCGCTATAATTACCTAAGAAGTTTTCCTTCGCCTGAACCTGGTCCTGCTCCTGCCCATAGGATAAAAGCGCATAATCCGTAAACTGCTCGGCAAATCTTGACAACAAATGATCCAGGAAACCTTGTCTCCGCGCCGCATATTGATTCTCATCCTCAGCTATCTGTTGCAGATACGCCGAATAATTACTCAGGTTAAAACTGATTTCAAATGAATACCGGGTATTCGCCGCATATAAAAATGCATTGTAGTTACTATCAAATGTACCCATGTACAGCAATGCTGTCGCTGCATTATTAGCAGATGTTGCATCCGGATAATAACGTTTACTGATCAATACAAAATCAGTTGCAGAACTGGTGATGTAGTAAAAGCAACAACCATCTTTTTGTGTAATGACATGAATAGTGGCATTATTATTCCGCAAATCATCTTCCAGTTGCGCAATCGCAATCGCATTGTCAGCCGTTGTTTCAAAAGTAGCCGGTGTCAGCTGGCCAATATCAATCGTCTGCAAATCGGCTGTATCAATAACAGATCTATCAATGGGATAACACAAGGTATCACCTGTATTTCCCAATGACCCATCACTAAATCGTTGTAATTTATCCAGGTCTGGCACACTATCCAGCCCATTGATAAAATATGTATGCTGCTCTTCCGGAGCAGACATAGAAAACAGCGTACGTATATGCTGCAGCTGGGTCAGGTAGTTCGCCAGCAACTGGTCAAAGAATAACAGGTACCCCTTTAACTGCAAAGCCTGCGCCTTACGCATGGCTGGTGCACTTGCTGAAAGCCCTCCTTTGGCAATACCATACACCCGTGGAAAATCATTTTGAATAGAATAATAATCTGCCAGATCTTTTCTATATACCCCTGTAGGAATCGCTGCATCCAACTGCTCTTTCTGATAGGTGATCTTACCCGTATACCTGAAATTTACTAACAACAGATCATTGTACTTCGAAAAATCAAATGCTACAGGTATCCCATTTCTTGTAAACCTGAACGCACAACAAGCCGGGTTTAACAAGGGGATATGATTCTCAGGCAGGAATATCTTCCAGCGCTCATCCGCATCACGATCACAGAATTTTATTCTCAGGGATTGTAACCGGCTGATACCAGTTGTAGACAACAATACATTGTATACATCTGAAGTATGGATCTCTTTTCTTAAAATAATTTGTTCAAACTCCGTAGTATCCACAAAACCATGACTACTGGTCACATTATAAGGTCTGCCTGCAAATGCTTCATCCATAGAAACACCTTTGTCCAGCAACTGAGGCAATGTATAAAATTGCGGAGCAGGAGAGAAGAACTGCTGTAACCGTTGCATCAGGTCCAGGTACGTCTTTTCAGGATCAGCACCATTCCCCAATTCTATATCCGCAGTCACACCCAGCGGCTGACGGCATAAAATATAGATCTTCAGGAAGTCCTCACAGAAGTTACGATGTGCCAGCAGACTCTTTTTTACCTCCGCAAGTACGTTTTCTTCCACTACGTTTTCTTCCAGTTCTATATATACATTGTAAAGCCCATTCAGCGATACCCTTGCATTTCGTTCATCATTGTAATTCCCACAAAACTGCTGTACATTCAAATCATCTGCTACCTCCAGCCACGCATTTCTCACACCATCAATATCTACCAGCATCTTCCTGTAATCCAGTATAGTCAAAGGATTACAACCTAATATCTGCGCAGGGGTAAAAAAGTTACTATCCTTAGCACCACTGCCGGGCGCCGGTGTAAACAGATCTACCGCTGGCAGATTGGTACGATAACCCAAATCCAGCAATGCATAGCAAAGTGTTTCCAGTATAGTAATACCTGGATCATGTACGTTATGATCCGTCCAGATCTTACCGGATAATTGTGCGAGGTAACCGATCCCTTCCGATCTCAACCTTGTAAAATCCAGGTAGTCCGGGAAGCCGGCATTTTGCTTACTGATGACTGTCGTATCGTTTAAAACATCTGCCATGGGGGCTTACTTATTTGGGGGTTACGGAATCTTCACAATATTGCATAACAGGCGTAGGCTGATTACCGCAGGTAAATTCGCGGTCCCAGTTTTCATCTTCATCATCCGGGATGTTTACTTCCACATCGCCGGCTATGAGAATACTACGTGGGGTAATGGGGCACACATTCGTGACATCAGTACCATTAGGATCCCCTGCATGCCATAGCCGCAGGTCCTGTACATAATCTACATAATCCCTTGTTTCAAGGAAATAGACAATATCTGATCTATATATACACTGTCCAAAGCTGAGTTTATCATACACACCTACCGCCCATGGTGCCAGGAATTCCCGCAGGTCGGCAGCCAGTTTATCTTTATAATAACCTTTGTCTTTTCCGGGATAGAGCTTCACCTGTATACAGGCATTCACCTTTTCATACCTGGGATTCATCACCTTTAGCTTTACAAAAGGTGAGGATACCTTTTGCAGACTTTCCTGTATTTTCTCCAACAGGCTCAATGGTGCTTTAGGCTCAAAAGCCTGCGATGCCTTTAGCTTGTTCAGATCAGGAATTACCGCTACCAGCACATGCCCCGGTGCCATCGGGAAGTCGTTGGTAAATGCTGCGGCATCCAGTGCATGACTATGATTGATGCATTTTACTTTGAATACCTGTGGAAAAGCATCGAGTACAATCCGCTCATAGTCGAACTTCTGAATAGCTCTTCCTTTGTGACGCAGCAACTCACTCACCCTTACATAATACTGACCCTGTTCTTCCGGTACACTGCCACCAAAAGAAGGATAAGGCTGGGAGATCTTCTTCACTTTTGCATCCGCATCTTTCAGTTTGGAGATCTGGTTGCCATCCAGTGGTGTGGCCAGTCGCATTTTATCATTGGCGGCATCGTTTGTAAACGTTACCCTCACCGCCTGTGTATGAATACCAATCGTCTCTGCCACTGACCTGCTGTTGAATGGAATAGCCGCTTTGATCCAGTGCAGTCCGGAAGGCAAAATGGTGTTTTCGTTCGTCATATTAGCCGGCAGGGAGAACTGGATGATGCCGGATGTGGTCAGTCCGTCAGTTGCATCATCCAGCACTTCAAACCCTGTACGCAAAGGCTTCCACTGGTTGTTGTCCAGGTAGTACCATTGCACGGTCTGCCGTTCGGCTTCAGAATCGGCGGTAGCTTCTGCCAGCTGGAACAATACACTCAGGTTATTGCCCGGCTGAAGGTCTTTCAGGCCGATGAATAAATTTCCTTCATCAGTGAATAACGGAAACAGCGTAGGACTGGATGTGTTACTCACCGGCTGATACGTGCCTGTATATGGATGCAGATGTATCAGGTCAATATCTTTGATCGTCGCAGTAGCAGTATAATCCAGCGAGATCCCTTTGATCTGTGGCGTATACGGCTCATTAGGGATCACTACCCGAATGTTCTGCAGCTTTACGATCTTATCATACGTAGGTTTTAAGATCTGATCTTCTTCATAGTCGATCATGCGTTTTAGATTGTATCCATCCCATAGCGGTGCATTGTCAGGTACACCATTCGGATACAAAGGGAAAGCAGCAGGTGGAAAAGGTAGCTTCCCCGCAGGAGGAGGATCACCTAATGCCAGTTTATATTCCCCATCAGAGAAATCGATAGGCGTATTGGGTGTATCCGGATATTTCGTCCACAGTTTATCGATCAGCTGATCTGCTCTGTTACGAATGTTCGTTGTTAGCTCATAAGAGTGCTTTACAGCGTCAAATACCTCATCAAAGGTCAATACCTGTGCCGTAGAGGTGCCACTTGGAGAAATGCCATCATAAACAGGTCCTACATATATTTCAGGGTATTTACCCAGTGCCAGCATCTGCCTGGTCAATACATAAGAATACCGGGAATGCTGGAAATCCAGGTTTTTGGCAGAAGCCAATGTCAGGCGTAGAAATCCATCCTGTGCCGCATTGGTATAAACTGCATCTGTATAACTGAGGTCATCATTCCTTTTATAGGCATTGACACCAGTAAAGTTGCTCCTCTTGAAATTGAAGAAGTACAAAGGTCCATCATTGCCACAGAATTTATCACCCGGCGTGTCGCTGCTAAATAGTTTTTTGGAAGCATTATACGCCCTCCAGCTACCATGATCCAGGAAATCCGCAGAGAAGAGAAAATTATTTTCATTAAAATCTGCTGTGTTGATAATAGGGGTGGTAGTCAGATCTTCATACCCATGATAATAAGTTTCCAGGCTAGCCGGTTTGTCTTTCCAGTTCAGCCTTAAGTTAATGGCTGTCCAGTTCTTATTAAAGATCTCTTTGGAACTCAGAATAAAATGTGAACCCAACCGTGGCCTTGAACTGAATGGATAGATAATTCCATTGATGTCCATCGGACTATCGTCATTCTGCACAATGAAATTCTTCAACCCACATACGGTCACATCAATATTGTTATCTTTTAAAATAACATGCTTGAAGAAATAATACAGCGATACCTCTACATCATCCGTTGTGGGCGGCACCGACAAACAACAGTTATTTTCAGACTGCTTACTCCCTGGTAGCCGCATGGCGATCAGGTCATTCAGCAATACCTTTACTACTGGTTGTGTGGTGTTAAAGTCTTCTTTTAACTTGTCCTTGTCGTAAAAGGCGATGGCAGGACTGGCAGGTTGTAGTATAGCATTGATGGTAATAGAAAACTGATCCCCATTCAATGCCGGATCGAGTGTAATGCTCAGATCATCTGCATCCAGCCATTTGTCTTTTCCACTGAAAGATACATTCAGCGCCTTCTGTGGCGGGAAAATATCTTTCAGTGTATCACCGGTATTCAGACTGTCAAATTCCGCTTTGGTGATCAGTGCATCGTAGTTGTATTTCAACTGTGGGTTATAACACAGCGTTTGGGTAGGTTTTTCCAGCAGGAAGGTAAATAGGTTGGCTTCCAGTGCGGAGCTGATACCCCGTTTTACCGCCTGCCCGATAAGAGGCTTGCTGATATAATAGTAAGTCTGTTGAATCAACCCTGCTACAGTGCTGTATAGATCCGTAGCATCTGTTAAAGTACAAGCTAATTTTATTGTAATCGTACGCTTTCCCTCATTCAGCAGCAACACAGGAGAAGCTAATATGAACCCTAACCTTGCATGTGGATATGGGTAAGTAAATTTCTGTTCAGGGTCAATGTATTTACTAAAATGACTGCCCATAGTAGGCCAGCTATCTGGTGTACCCTTCGACACGCCATCAGCAAACAGTGCATTCGGCGCCATATACACACCATTGCTCACAAAGAGGGTACGTACATCTGCGACCTGCGCTTTATTAGCCACCAGCTCATTGTCCAGCGAAAAGAGTACCTCTGCTTTGTTATTGTCTTTCCCATCTTTTACCAGCAATCCGGCTTGCAACCTGTATTGCTCCAGCTGCTGCTGAATATCTACAAGTATATGCACCTGGTCAGGTTGTGCTGGTCGTGGTTTTAGTTGTAATACCTGTTGATAAAAGAAGTCAAGGTGTTTCTTCGCAAAACTATTCAAATCATCCTGTAAATAATGGAACAACTTCAGGAAAGCAAACAACAAGCCCAGGTGTGGTGTGTGCTGCTGTTGCAACGCTGCTTTTAATGGCAATAAGCTATTCTCAATATCAGCCGCAGCTGCAGTGCTGATACTATCTATCACCTGCTCACAGCTATTGAATACATTCACCACAGCAGCGGCAATATCAGTGATACTGGTCAATGATGATACCCCATACAGATCGTCTATTTCCAGATCCCAATAGTCACTTTCATAGTAAGGACGAAAATCAATTCTTTTAATGGCAAACAGGGAAGCGGCCGCATTATCCAGCGCAATAAATTCTACCAGGCTATTGTGCAGTTTATCTTTGATCACATGTAGCAATAGCGGCTCCAATGTCAATCCGTTATCTTTTACCTGCTGGTACCAGGTATCTACACGACTGATGGTATAATACCACGTGTATTGTAAAAGTAGTTGTAGTCCTCTGGCAGAGGGTTTCTTACCAAAGAGATAATAATACCCGTCCAGTTTTTCTTTCTTACCAGGCAGGTTGTATTTATTGATCGCACTCAGCGTAAAGGGCGTACTATTTCTGAAAAAAGCCTGCCAGTCGCCGGCATTGATCAGTACATCGCCCTGGGCATCGTAATAGTTTACGTGCCGGGACAACTGTACGAAATAATCCAGCAGATCGGACAACTGCCTGCCATCAATCTGTGTAGTGCTGGACAATAGATCGTCCAGTACACGTTGATGCTGGCTGGTGCCGGGATCATGTTGAAATGGATGTAGCAGATGAATGCATTCCATAGTTATTGATTCTTTATACTGGCTTTAATGCCTCGTTCTTGTAGTAATCGTACACATAGTTGAAACGGGAGTTTGTTTCAGGTACGGTGTATTCAATCGAAATGGTGAACCGGCCTTCTATCAGGTCAAAAGAGCTGTCTGCCGTCACAGCAATCTTATCAGCAATGATGCGGGGTTCATATAGCAGGATGGCTGTCTGCACCCTGTCTTTGATATAACCGATCATCGAGCTGCTCAGAGGTTCAAACAAATAGTCATTGAGGTTACAGCCATACTTGGGTTGCATCACTCTTTCTCCCAGGCTGGTACTCAGCAGGATGTTGAGGCTTTCGTGAATATCCTCATAGTCGCTCACCAGTTCCACCGCACCCGTTTGCTGGTTAAAGGTGGGAGGGAAGGACCATCCACGGCCAAGAAATGAGTTTACTATTGTGCTCATGTTGTCTTTTTTTAATTATCCTCCTATCATCACAGTAGGAAAACCTGCTACAATCACGCCGCCATGGGCTGTATTATCACCCATACGTGCTGCAGGTCGTCCTCCTATAAGCACGGTGGCAGAGCCTTTCACAATGGTATCCGGCGGCCCGGTACATACCAGGATATCGCCTACTACCGCAGCTGGCATACCGCCAATCATTACGGTAGGTATACCCGGCCCGGTTACAGGACCACCTACATGTGGCACCGGACCCGGATTTACCAGTGGACAGGTGTGCATATCCGATATTCTTGCTGCTGGCGGCATATCAGTTTATTTTAACTAATGATCCTGTTATTTCAGTAATACCACTGGATGAAAGCTTGTTACTTGCTCCACCGGAAATCTGTGCATCTGCACTGGCCTGCATAGAAAGCGAAGCCGCTTTAATACTTAAAGATGCAGCTGCTTCCAGGCTCAGGTTCCCACCTGCTTTGAGCTTGATGTCCATCGGGCTTTCCATGCTCACACCCTGCGAATCCATGGTCACCTTATTGCTGTTCTGATCTGTAATAGTGATTTGCTGGCCTGCTTCATCCAGTACAATCTTATTGCCGGCTGGCGTATCGATGCTGATGGTTTTGGTATCATCGTTAAATGAGATGTGCATTTTACTGCGGGTGGTAAATCCTTTTTCATTATTTGCATCCTGTGCTTTGATAGGTGCGGGCTTGGCACTGCTATGCAACATGCCTAATACTACGGCATCGCGGGGATCATCGTTGATAAACCCTACAATCACCTCATCACCTATCTCCGGCCGGAAGTAGGCGCCTCTGTCTTTGCCGGCATCCAGGCTCGCTACCCGTGTCCATATACCCTGTGCATCATTGTCTATCATGGGTATGCGTACCAGGATACGATCCTGTCCGTCAGGGTCATTTTCCAGTTGCACTACTACGCCAATCTGTAAGCCACTGATACCGCCTGCCAGTCCTGCGGCAGGGGCATCGTTCATATCATTGTGTACAAAAGCATACGGGGTCGGATCGAGGCCAAACTGAATATGCGTATCCCACATACCTTTGCCCAGTTCCTGTCTGACTGCTGTTACAAACGCATTGCCTTTGAACCGGTTACCTACGCCATCCAGTTTCACCATATCACCGGGTTTGATGGTGGAAAAACCACTGAAACGTGCTCTCCCCCTGATCTTACTCATACGGCTTTTCAGCATAGTACCCTTCACCCAATCCTGTAATTCCTGTTCCAGTCGGTGACCGCTGTGATGCAGCTCAAAAGGCAATTGCTTCATGGCTGTAGAAAGATCCTGTCCACTCAGGTTACCATGTTCGGAAAAGGAAACACTGTCCGTATCCGCCTGAAATACCTGCTGGTTGCTGTAATCCCATGAGCGGGCAGCTACGTTTTTCCATTGCCTGCGCGCATCGATGTCTGCTTCAAATTCGAGAACGGATGAACCATAGCTGACCTGTAATACAGGAGCTGCACTGGTATCCGGTTTTTTAATAGTCACCTTTCCATCGTCTACATTCACCAGCATGCTATTGGCTTCTGCGCGCAGCAGCATGAAATCCCAGTCACTCAGGTGATGCTGCACCAGTTCTTTATGTGTAAGGGTAGTAGCCTGTGTGTCACTGCTAAGCCCATATTTGCTAATGAGTGCGTCATATACCTCACTGTCCTTTACCTGTTCAAAGTAGCGGCTATGCCTGCCCAGTGTCATGCGCATGGCATCGTCCCTGCATTCAATATGTAGTTCCCCATTGCCATTCTCTTTGATCTTGATGGCATGACGGGTAATAATGCCTTTGAATACCTGTTGATTGTCGCCATCTCTTCCTATCCGGATCACAATACTTTTGCCTGGTACAAACAGATCTTCATCACTGATGGCAAATGTTTTATCGGCAGCTTCCCCATCGCGCAGAATAATACGCGCCATGGGAATGCGGTTAATTTCTTTGGTAACAGTAATGGAAAGGATCTGGTAGTCCGGTGATACTGCTGTACCATCCACGAGTAGCGTATAGGTAGCTACATCATGCTGTGAGTCGTTTGGTATCAGTATTTCTTCCATTACTTTTCAGTTTGGTCAAAGGGTGGAAAATAAAGTTCGGAACCTGCTTTGACGCTACGGATGGTGCTCAGGCCATTTACCTTCGCTACCTGCATCACATAGGCGGGATCGTTATAAATAGTATTGGTCAGGTTGTCCAGCCTGTCTCCCTGTACTACCTTTCTATAGTGGGTCAGGTCAGGGGAGCTTTGCCTGTCCTGTGCCAGTCGTTCCTGTCTGGCTACATAGTTCAGGAAGGTGGCATTCAGCTTTACACGCAGTGGATTACCTTCTGGTGTAAAGAGGGTATGATTGATATCAAGATTGGAGAGTACGCAGCGAAACTTAATCTCTGATCCCCAGATGATGAGCAGGAAACGTGGGCGGTGAATATTACCGTCCATGTTGTACACGCATTTCAGAAATGACTGTAGCTGGTCGTGTACAGGCACGGTCTTCAGTGCATCGAGGTAACCTTCCATAGTGCCGGTACCATCGAGGATAAATTCAAGCCGCAACTCTTCAGGTGCAGTCGATTTGAATCGTACATCCGTACCACTGTTGCCATGCCCTCTTCTTTCATCCAGGTCAACCTTGTAGTTTTTGGTGAACGACTCCGGGTTTACAGGCACGGTAAATACCGTTTCTGCACCCGTAAAGTCACGGTTGGGGAAGGAGTGTATCTTCAGCTTTACCAGGTGATTATTATCGCTCATTTCTATCTTTTATAGCATCCATGATCTTGTCCAGGGTATCCTTTATCATTTCTTCGCCTGGTGATACGCTGTTGTTATCACCGCTGCCTGACTTGCCGGCACTGCCGCTGCCTGCATTTGCATCATCGGTCACGGTGGCTTTGATCACCAGCTCTCTGATCTCTATAGGCATGTTATTCGAAGATTAATCTGTTATAATTGAGTTCCAGTGTTTCGATCAGTACCTCTCCCCGTTCAGCATTCAGCTCACCTATCTTCCAGCTGCGTGGCCATACATTGCTGAGTTTCCAGAGCATGAGTGTTTCATGGTCTTCATTCAGCAGTGATACCTGTAGCAGTTGAATGGGTTTCACCTGCTCATGATCAAAGGCGTCTTTCAGCCATTGGGTCAGCATCGCGCTTTGCGAGGGAGATAACAGCCCCCTCTTCAATACGAGGGGGCCGTACTTTCTTCTCACCGGAATCACGTGCTCAAAGCGGTTTTCGCCGCCTTCCTTTATCGTCTCCGTATCCAGCGTGGCATCTAGTCCGCTTACTGACTGAAAGCGCACATCAATGTTCTCCTTGTCGGTTACGAACTCCACCCTGAAGTGGAAGTTCACGGCCTGATAAAAGGAATTTGCTACATTTTCTGCCATGATTAGTTGTTAGCTTCCATGATTTCAAGTCCTTCATGTACCAGTTCCATTGTCTCGATGGCCACTTCATTGGCATCGGCTTTCAGGTCGGTAGACTGCACTTTGGACGGCCATGCATTGAGCAGTTTCCAGGTGATGATGGCTTCATGGTTTTCGTTCAGCAGTTTGATGGTAACCGTTCTGCGGTATTTGGAGCCTGTTTTGTTACCTTCCTGGAAGTAATAGGTCTTGGACCATTCATTATAGAAGTCAAAGTCCCCTTCAAAGGTGCCGCGCTTCAGCGTTATATTGCTGAACTTGCGCAAGCCTGCCTGTTTAGACTTATTGTATTTCTTGCTGTTACCTTCGCGGTATTCTATCACTTCGGTTTCGAAATCAAGACCGCTTACTTCGGTAAATCCCATCCTGAAATCTGTACCCCATTCTACCTGGAAATGGAATTTAGGAATTGGGTAATCGCCTTTAGCTGCCATATGCATTTATATTTTTGAGCGTGATAAAATTTGATTAATTACACCTTGATTTTGGATCTACTACTGCAATCGCGTTGGTGAGACTACTCTTGCAGGCGTCTAGTGCTTCCTTGTCTTTATTGGCTTCTTTCAGCTTTTTAGACAGGGTCAGCAGCGATTGATCATCTTTGTCAAAAAGGGCTTTTACTGTCGTACGGTAACTATCCGCACAGATGGGGAAGGAGAGGATGGGAGTCAGTTCGCAGGTATCGTTGCCATTGTCAGTACCACAATCGTCATCGGATGAAGGACCGGTGTTCTTCTTCGCGGGTGCGGTGGTAGCTGCTGCAGGATTCGTACCCTCGCCAGGACAACCGCTGGCACAACCCAATACATTGTACCAGGTAGTAATGACGGTTTTAAGACCATAGTAGTTCTTACCGTCATGCTGTGTTTTGAATGGTTGGTAATTACCATCACATGGTTTGAAATCGCAGGTGCAGTCTTTGCTGGTTATTGCGTCGATGATCAGGTTAGCAAGTTTTACAGCTTCGATGGCCTGTGCAATCAGGGCGTCGCGGGTAGCGATAATGGCATTCAGTTTGGTGCCATAGTCATCGAGCGCTTTCAGGATGCCTTTGCCTTTTTCAAGGGCAGGATCGTCATTCTTCTGGATGCAGATCTGCAGGTCATCGTATCTTTTCTTTACATAATCTACCTGGCCGTAGAAATCCCTGATCATACAGAAGAGGGTTTCAATCGCCTTGCAGGCTTTGCTGGCATTGTACCAGATCTTGTCTGCCTGGGTAGCGATGATTTCCAGCTGGTGACAGATATTGCGTGCCAGGTTTTCAGCTTTATCCAGTTCATCGAGCCATCCTTTATAGCGGCTACGTCTGTCTGAAATAAAGGCGATCTTATTCTGGAGCTGTGTAGTTTTTTCAGTAACGGAAGCAGAGCGCTGCGTCACGTCTTTCAGCTGATCCTGCCAGGTGTCGTAGCAACAGTCAGTACAACCGCCATCGCTGGAGGTGTTGGTGTTGCAGCAATCGGCGATCTTTGCGTCCCAGCCAGCTGCCAATGCATCGTAATTATAGGTAGTAGACATTTGCGGGGTTTTAGAATTTAACAATTAGCTTCTTCTTCCTGGTTGACAGGTTTGCAGCAGAAGGCATCTTTTACTTCATCACAGATGTTGCAGATGGCATCACTACATCCTTTCAGCCGGGGTGAATAGTTGCTTTCGCCTACCTGTACGCAATCGCACGGAGGGCAGCACAGATGTCTTGCCGCATCGTAATAGCCTTCCAGTATACTGCGTTGATAATGACGATCGGTTATAGCCCTGGTCACTTCCTGTACCTGTTTCACCACATCATCCTGTAGTTTATCCAGGTCTGTCTTACGTGTTTTCATCACACCACTGATGTGTGCTTCAAACAGTTTAGATTGATCAGAGAGGGTTTTTTCCAGTGGCTCTAATGTTTCGAGATTAGAAAAGAGCTGGATACCTGCTACATCAGCGGCACTCTGGAAGATGGTGTCAATGTCTGATGCCAGTGCTTTCGGCATATTCACCAGATCATTCAGGATCTCTTCTGATTGAGCACAGGCAGCGATCACCTGTTTGCCACCTTCGCCACAGTTGCAGTTCTCACGGCTCTTGCCGGTAAGTGCTTTGTACTGGGAGCAGTTGCAACTGTCATTGATAGCGCTGTCCAGTTTACCGGCAGCATCTTTCAGGTCAGCGAATTTTGTTTTTACTTCTTTTGCTTTCTTCGCAATGTCTTTCAGGGCGGCCCCCAAAGCGGTATTCCACTTTTTGTAGGTGTCCATGTTAGACTTCAGTGATTCATTGGTTATGAGCAGCTCAGTGGCGGTGGTCATTTCCAGGTTGCGATATCGGCGGTAGTTGTCTTCTGTTTTTACAAAGAGACATTTCTTTTCATTCAGCAGCTCGCTGACGCCGTCATATTTTTTCTCCGCCTTGCCCAGCGACGCAGCAGTATCATAGAGGTTGCTGCATACAATACTTCTTTGGGTATTGATGCTCTTCTGGGTGGCGTTATCCTTGTCCTTACATTTATCTGTATTGGTGGATTGTTGTTTTTGCGGTATGTCCATAACAAATCGTTTGAAAGGTTAAATTTTATGCTTCCGTCAGCATTTTATGCATGAACCGGAGTATGATAAACTCGGCAGGTCTTACTACCGCCAATCCAATTTCCACGATCATACGGCCTTCCCATATGTCTTGTTCAGTCATGGTTTCACCAAGACCAATCCTTACATAAAATGCTTCGCGGGTGGTAGTGCCCATCAGTGCGCCGGCCTTCCATTGCTGGGTGAGGTAGTTCTCGATCATAGATCGTACCCTGATCCAGGTGTTACGGTCATTGGGCTCGAATACGAATTGCTGAGCGGCATTCTTGGTCGATTCTTCTACCATGTTGAAGAACCTGCGTACAGGAATGTAGCGCCATTCGTTGTCATTACCTGCAAGGGTACGTGCACCCCAGATGATAGCTGGCCCCCTGCCCGGGAAAGAACGGATCACATTGATAGACTTACCGGCGGTAGTGTCTACATTCAGGCTTTCCTGATCTTCCTGCGTGATGAGCATTTCAGGAGCAACTGCGTATTCGATATTTACATTGGCAGGTGCTTTCCACACACCGCGGTTGTTATCGACAGTCGCATATACCCCTACTACAGCAGACGAAGCAGGCAGCAGCATCTGGATATCGTTAATAGCGCCGCGGGCCATGTTGTAGTAAGCGTTGTTATTTGATTTGAGTTCAGTGAGGGTAGCTCCGATATCGCCTGCGCCATTGCTGATGATCTTTACATCACCTTCGTTATAAGTGAAATCAGTTCTTGTATAAATACGGGGGAAATAAACAGCGGCATACTTCAGATCATCCGTTGTACCTGAGAGCGTATTGCGCAGGAAATCCACATCCAGGCGCCAGTTGCCGGCATTTGCAGGATCAGGATAAACATCCAGTACAGTAAAGCGATCTTTCAGTTTTACACACTGTGCAATAGCAAGGGCATACAATGCATAGTAGTTACCTGCACTGGCCATGTTGATCGCATCAGGGAAAAGTAAGAGGGTTACTTCATCTATTTTTTCTACTTCAGCAAGACCACCCTGCAGATCGGCATCGAGGATCACATCTCCATCGGAATAACCGCCTACCGAAGTGATATAGCATGGTCCGCCACCATTGATAAAGAACATTTGCAGGGAATAATACATCAGGTATTTGGAGCTGAGTTCTGCATTGATGGCCCCCTGAATATCTACTTTGCCCTGTGTAGTATCGACGGTGATTTCAATACCAGCATCAGGTTTGGCGCCGCCGAAATACAGATCGTATTCCAGCATGGATTCAATGCGCCATGGTTTGTTTGTGAGGTCGCCGGCCACTTTCCACTGGGCCTTTTCCGTATAGCCGATAAAGGCAGGAATAGCTGTTTCTACGGAAGCGATGGAAGGGGGCAATTTGGGAATCTCTTCTATGTAGACGCCCGGGGTTTTATATTCTGCCATATGTTCTTGTTTATAAAATTTTAAAGATTGAAGGTTTAAGGTGCTACCGGAAAGAGTTTTGAAGTGGGTAGCATAATCTCTGTGAATAGCTGTTTATTTTCACTACGAATCATGCCATAGTCTTCCGGGTTTGGCAGGAAGAAAAATGAATTGTCCGGTTTCTGAAAATAAGTGGATTGATAAGTGGAATTCCTGGGGCTTTTGCTGATGAGTGATCCGTTCTGGTAATTCAATAATTCATCGGGGTAATTGGTCTGATCAAATGGTAACCTGTTTGCATGCACATAGCGCCAGTAGGTCAACCTGCTGGGAATCCTCAGCTCGAACACGGGTGGGTCGTTAATATTGCCCACCGGTGGTTTGCGGGTGATGAGGTAACCCTGATCATCCAGCAGATTGAACGCCGCATTCGTTACACGTGGTTTGAATTGCAGGGTCGCCCAGCTGTTTGTATCGGAAAAGATCACAGCATGTTGCCAGGCAAAGCTATTGTCACCTGCTACTTCAAGCGAATATTTAATATAGTTAACCAGGGAAAGATCGCTGTAGTTGAGTGCTACTTTTTGTAAACCACCCGCATTTTGAGCAACAAAAGTATTCACCACATTTCCTCCGCTATCTTTGAGTGTGAAGGTGGCCTGTGTCACATTTGCACCAGCAGGGAAAGTAAAATTAAATCTCAGTGGCAGCAAACAACGATCACCCTCATTCACGTAATCATTGCCATGCAATGGCAACCACTTGTCTGCATTATTATCAATATAATATGCCTTAACGCTGTTGGGGGCGATCGTCGCGAGTTCTCCCTGTTCATATGCATATCCCGCAGTAAAGTCTGCAATGCGGCTGCTAAGCGCAGGAAAATTAAGCGCACTGAGCACACTATCATTACTAAAGTAATAGGTGGCTGGCACAGGATTAACAATACGTGAATTGGTAATGGTATGAAAGCCGGGATTTTTCACCCTGAGGAGTATTGTGACCGGCAAATCCGCTGGCAGCGGTATTTTGGGTGTATATACCCGCGTGCCGTCCGGCAGGAAAGAGGCAGTGACTTCAATGCCAACTTTACAACCGGAGTAAGAGGGGAGCAGGCGCAGATGATGATCTCTGAACAGCTGATTCAGTGCAGATGGCACTTCAAAGCTGATATCGCTATTGACAGCCGGAGCATCTTTATCCCTCCTGTCAATGAGGAATAACAGGCGGTCTGCCTGGTTGTCCAGATCAAATATGGAATCACCTTTTGGATTGGTGAGATAGAATTCATGCAGCACCTTTACCTCAAACAATATCTTATATATAGTTTGCATGGTTAGATCACCTGTTTATGGGGGCGTTATTATTTTCTATTTCTTCAATGAGTGGTACTTCTCTCAGTCTGTTGTTCGACGTGAGTGCAATGAGGCGGAGTTTATACATAGCGAATGGCATTTGTCTGCCACCCAGAGATCCCCATAGATGGTTGATCTGTTCGAAGGTCAGGGTATAAAGCTCCAGGGTAAACTTCATATCCAGGACATCTTCGCCGGGTGGCAAACTGCCGGTATCGGAAGCATAGTGAAAAGAACTTTTCCCCTGTACAAACTGGATCACGTAGCTCAATCGCTTCAATGCATCTATGTATTTGCTACCACCGTAGTTACATACAAACAGTACATACAGGTTCAGGAACACCGGTGGATTCTGGTATATAGCACTACTGCTGCCTTTCTTCAGAGGTGTATTATTCTTTAGCGTACTTTCTTCCTCAAGGTTGACAAGGGTAAGTACGATGTTGTCCGGTAGTTGTGTACCGGCAGCTGTTTCAAAAAGACCGATGTTGTCAATAACAACAGTCGCTGCAGCATCAGTAATGCTCAGATAAGATTCCAGCTCTTCTTTCAACAACAAAAGTGCACGATCAATCATTGTTAATTGATTAATTAACGACATGGAATAACCAGACACTATATCATGCAGGATGATATGCGTAAAGTACAGTAATAGATGCGTGATTCCCTTTATAGTGGGGAACTCTCTGTTCACAGACGCGCTACAGTTCTATGAAAAATCAGTGATAATTCATTACTGAATAGTTGTGTTTTGGGGTAAATAAATAAGTAAGTTGAAAATTACCAGGTTCTTTCAAAAAATGAATGCTGTGATTCATTTACCTTTTAGGTTTGTCAATATGCTATCTATCGTTTTTGGGGTAAAAAGGTAAATGATGTCGTGAAATTAAAACTAAATCTTGAAATTCAAACAAATCCTTTGCTTTAATTTTTTCCCATGTTCGATTAGTTTCCACGTAAGTTACATCCATACTATGAATATAGAGCCAGTATTTCTCCGGAACTTCATGCGTAGAAATACGGTAAATTCAACTTTATACCTACAAAAAATGCCATTTTACCTCATTCCTCATTTGGGAATCTGTAAAATTGGCAAATTGCATAGTATCCATAACTGCCTTCCGGGGGGAAGGTATTTACCGGGAGGGATAAATTAAAAAGTATCAGCATTCATGGCCAGGGACCGCAAGTACATATGGTACCACATATTTGGGAGTATGGCATTTTTGTTCGTACCCCTGTTGCTTTCTCCCAGGCCGCCTGAGGAAACGGGATACTTTTCCCGTCCTGATATCAGGGACCTGATCGGCAATGCACTCATGCTGCTTGTATTTTATCTCAATTATTACTGGCTGATCCCCGTCATATATTTTAAGCGGAGGTATGCATTATATTTGACAGGTATTGTGTTGGCATTCATTATGATTTGTGTACTGCCTTCCCTGCTTACGGGACATATACCCTGGCAGCCTGCGCCTGTACCACCGATGCCAATGCCGGATGCACATGGGATGGGACCTATGCCGAACGGAGGAAGTTTTCCTGAGCAGATCAGGCATCATATATTCCTCTTCGCTATCGTCATACTTACATCAGTATTACTGCGTATCAGAAACCGCTGGTTTCTGGCAGAGACGGCCCGGTACAATGATGAGCTCATGCATCTGAAAGGACAGATCAGCCCGCATTTTTTATTCAATACCCTGAATAGTATTTATTCTCTGGTATTGATCAAGGACGATGCCGCACCGGATGCAATTATAGAGTTATCTGAACTGATGCGCTATGTGCTCAGAGATGCCAACCAACACAAGGTACCACTGGAACGTGAGATCAAGTATATTACCAGTTATATCTCACTACAACAGGCCAGACTGGGAAATACAGCACCTATTCATAGCCAGGTACAGGTAGGTACAAATGATTTGCAGATAGCACCGCTCATCCTGATTTCCTTCATAGAAAATGCATTTAAGCATGGTGTAAATCCGGATGCCCCATCAGATATAAATATCATTATTCAGTTATCAGCACAACAACTGGTCCTTCATGTGACCAATAGAAAAGTGAGCAAAAGACAGGTAGACGGGGAGGGGATAGGAATGGAGAACACCATCAAAAGGTTACAATTACTATACCCCTCCCGACATCAGTTAAATATAACAGAGAATGAAGAGGAATTTTCTGTACAACTTTCAATGGATCTGGCATGATGAAAGCAATAGCGATAGACGATGAACCACCTGCACTGCAGGTTATCAAAACATATTGTAATAAAACAGATCTTATAAGCCTGGAACAAGTATTTACCAGCACGGCAGTAGCATTAGAATATCTGGAAGAGCATTTGATAGACGTATTGTTCATTGATATCCGAATGCCAAACGTATCAGGAATGGACTTTTATAAATCATTACCCCGCAAAATGGTAGTTGTGTTTACAACTGCTTACAGCGAATATGCGATCGAAGGATTCAATGCCAGGGCAGCCGATTTTCTCTTAAAACCATTTCAGTATGACCGTTTCCTGCAGGCCGTAGACAAGGCCGCCATGCAGGTAGCTATTTTGCAGCAAACAGGGATACTTTAGTTTTTTTTATGGAAAGTAACTTGACGAAGGAACTATTATTCCTTCTGCCGGTTGTAGCCATCGCTGTGTCGATGGTGTTATTTAGAAAAAGAAAGAAAGGGGGGCCTTTTATAGTTTCGGAACCTCAGGTGCCCACACCTAAAGTGATACAAAAGAGTATAGTCTCGACAGGGATCATACTGGAATATAAGCATCACTGCCGTGTGGCGCCTGCTCCGGAACAGTCTCCAACCAGCCCACACTTTAAGGTGGAAGAGATGTATAAGCATGACATTGAACAATGGGAATCTCACTTTATCAGGATACCCTTCAGTAAGAACTAATAATTTTATACAACTCCCCTGAAATTCTATACCTGTTCCTGGTTTATCTTTATCAGGTGAGGAATCTATTATCTATACTTTTACTGTCGCTGTGTTATACAGCAGCCTTTGCACAGCGAACTGTGCGATATGACCTGTATATTGCCCATGGTCACATGCACCATGAAATGACCATTAATGGTGGAAGCCCCGGTCCTGTATTGGAATTTACAGAAGGTGATACCGCACTAATCTACGTACACAACCAGATGGGGATGGAAACGTCTGTTCACTGGCATGGTATTCTTTTGCCCAATAGATACGATGGTGTATCCTATCTCACCACGGCGCCTATCAAAGCAGGAGAAACCCATGAATATAAATTTCCTGTTATTCAAAATGGTACTTACTGGTATCATTCACATACCATGCTCCAGGAGCAGAGTGGACTGTATGGCGCAATTGTAATTCATAAAAGGAAGGAACAGCCACAGAATGAATATACCATGCTGCTGAGTGATTATACCCACATGAATCCACATACGGTAGACAGATATTTGCATAATGCGTCAGACTGGTTCTCTGTAAAAAAGAATAGTGTGCAAAGTTATGGAGAGGCGATCAAAGCCGGTAAATTCGGTACCAAAGTAACGAATGAATGGAAACGCATGCTGGCAATGGATGTGAGCGATGTATATTATAATCATTTCATGACGAATGGAAAGATCACAGATACATTGCTTCAATACAAAGGGGGAGATAAAGTGAAATTGCGTGTGGTGAATGGGAGTTCTTCTACTTATTTCTGGCTCACTTATTCAGGCGGAAAGATTACCGTAGTAGCAAATGATGGAAAGGATGTAGCACCTGTGGAAGTAGATCGCTTAATTGTAGGTGTAGCAGAAACATATGATGTGGTAGTAACGATTCCTGAAGATATGCAGTATGAATTTCTCGCTACTTCAGAAGATAGAACGAATAGTACTTCTGTGCTGTTAGGAAGTGGGATGGCCATGCCAGCAGATCGTTTGCCCCGATTAAGATATTTTGAAGGGATGAAGATGATGAATGGCATGATGAAGATGAATGGAGATATGGATGATATGGGGATGAATATGTCATCACAGCAGATGGATATGAATACAGTGATGTATCCTGAACTGGATCGCAAAAAGAAGCCTGCTGGCAATATGGACCACATGCATTCGGATATGAATATGCATATGGACAAGAATAAGAGCGACATGGGCAATATGAGCAATAACGATGACCTTGTCACCCTCAATTACAGCATGCTCCGTGCTACCGAAAAAACAACCCTGCCCGCCGGTCCCATAAAAGAACTCCATTTCGACCTCACCGGCAACATGAACCGTTACGTATGGACAATCAATAACAAAACCGTTTCCGAATCAGATAAGATCCTCATTAAAAAAGGAGAAAACGTCCGCATCATTTTATACAACAATACCATGATGCGCCACCCCATGCACCTACACGGTCATTTCTTCCGTGTACTGAATGGTCAGGGCGATTACTCGCCCCTAAAGCACACCCTTGATATTATGCCAATGGAAAGAGATACCATCGAATTTGCCGCCACAGAAAGCGGTGACTGGTTCTTCCATTGCC
>Ga0316604_10000946_pt1 | contig 29286 bp, 26 predicted proteins | sample OWC_soil_day20_C_FD_207650 | JGI IMG/M metagenome (GOLD analysis project Ga0316604, IMG submission 207650) | Wetland soil microbial communities from Old Woman Creek delta, Ohio, United States - OWC_soil_day20_CT | ecosystem: Environmental > Terrestrial > Soil > Wetlands | place: USA: Ohio... | reverse complement strand
TTCCTGCCAATAAGCAGCATACCAGTCTCAGCCCCAAAGGAGTCGGGGAAAAACTTCGTACCAAAATCAACGTCAACCTTGGCGTTTCCAAAGACTGCTGTGACCTTGAACTTGAACTAGAAAAAGTAAAAAAAGCCATCGACCTAAAAGCCGAAGCCATTATGGATTTGAGCTGTTATGGTAAAACCCAGGAATTTCGACGCAAGCTGATTGAAATGGCCCCGATCATGATTGGTACTGTACCTATGTATGATGCTATAGGAATGCTTGACAAGGATCTAAAAGACATCACTGTCGATGAATTTTTCTCAGTTGTTGAACGCCATGCCGAAGACGGTGTAGATTTTATGACCATCCATTGTGGCATGAACCGTCAGACAGCCGAACGGGTGAAAAAAAATAAGCGCCTCACCAACATTGTTTCCCGGGGAGGTTCGCTTCTTTTTGCCTGGATGGAACTAAATGACCAGGAAAACCCATTCTATGAGTATTACGACAGACTGCTGGACATCTGTGAAAAATATGATGTGACCATCAGCTTAGGCGATGCCTGCCGTCCAGGTTCGATCAATGACTCTACCGATGCTGCGCAAATCGAAGAACTCATTACCCTCGGCGAATTAACCAAACGCGCCTGGGCCAGAAATGTACAAATCATGATCGAAGGTCCCGGCCATATGGCAATTAATGAAATTGCCGCTAACATGCAACTAGAAAAACGTTTATGCCATGGTGCCCCATTCTATGTATTAGGTCCACTAGTCACTGATATTGCCCCCGGCTATGACCATATCACCAGCGCCATTGGTGGTGCCATTGCTGCGGCAAACGGTGCTGACTTTCTCTGTTATGTTACCCCGGCGGAGCACCTTCGCTTACCCAACCTGGATGATATGAAAGAAGGCATTATTGCTGCCCGTATTGCCGCCCATGCGGCTGACATTGCCAAAGGCATTCCCGGTGCAAGGGACTGGGACAATAAGATGAGTACTGCCCGAGCCGATGTAGACTTCCCTCGCATGATTGAACTATCTATTGACCCAGAAAAAGCAAGCAAGTACCGGGAAGAATCTAAACCAGAATGCGAAGATACCTGTACCATGTGCGGTAAAATGTGCCCCATGAAAAATATGAAGAAGATTCTTAACGGCGAAGATTTAAGTATTATATAATACCTGAAGCTTATCAATGTGCTTAACCTTTCCAATCAGCCTCTCAAGGGGCTGATTTTTTTATCGTGCATTCTAATAGTCTATTAATTGCTTGAAATTGCAGGAAATTCATCGCGTCGATGCGAAATAAAAAGAAATAACAGGCCTATATGCCAATGTTTGTTAAAGTATTTTCTCTTGACATCAGAGTAAAGGAGAATTACAAGCCTTGAGAATGAATATAAAGTTAAAAATATGTATATTATTGTTGCTTATGGTGTCTAGTGGTCTGTTTTTAAAGCTCCCTGCTAGGGCAGAACAAGCCTCCCAAAATGTCTTAATTCTTAATTCATATAGTAAAGGATATAGTTGGACTGACGGACAGAATGTGGGATTTCAAGATACTTTTAGTACTGACGATCATGTGGCGACGTTTGTCGAATACATGGACTGGAAGCGTTATTCTAATCAAACCTATTTAAACCATTTATATGAATATTATAAATCTAAATATGCCAATGAAAAAATTGACATAATCGTTACAACAGATGACGCAGCATTAGAGTTTGCTATAAAGTACAGAAAAGAAATTTTTTCTAATGCTCCGATTGTGTTTTGTGGTGTGATAAAAGAATCAGCAGATGCATTAGTAAAAGGTGTTAACCATGTAACGGGGGTCTATGAAGCTAACGACCCAGAGGGTACTATTAGAGCAGCTCAAAGAGCTGTACCCGGTATGAAAGAAGTATACATAATTCATGACAGAATGGAAACCGGAATAGGTTTTGGCAAATTAATGAGCAATGCTTGTTCTACTGTTGATAATAGCCTTATACAACATGACTTGAGTCAATATTCGTTAGAGGCTATTTGCCAAATAATATCAAACCTAGATACACAACGCAGTATTATAATTATGGATGCATATAATACGGATGCATCAGGCCGGCGCCTTTCTCAGGATGATTATGCCAAGCTTATTAAAACCAGTTCAGTACCTATTTTTACTACTGGCGAACTGTTCGTAGGGAAAGGATGTATTGGGGGCAGTCTGCTCAGTCCCAAAATTCACGGTTCAGTGGCCGGGGGGCTGGCAAAAAGAATTCTAAGCGGTGAAAATATTAATTCAATACCTGTCGTTGACGAAAAATCTGTTTATTATTGTTTTGATAATGATGTATTGAAAAGGTTCAATATACCGCTTGAACGGCTGCCGCTAAATAGCAAAATTATAAATAAACCTTTTTCATTTTACGAAGCATACAAGTTTCAGATCTTTACAATTATCACGGTATTCGCACTGCTTCTGATTATGATCGGCTATCTTGTTTTGAATATAAAATTAAGGAAAAAAGTAGAAAAACGATTAAGAGAAAATAACAAAGAACTTACTTCACTTTACGAAGAAATAGCGGCAACGGACGAAACATTACGACAAAACCTCAATGAATTGACAGAACGGAAAGAACAAATCAATAAACTTGCATATTATGATACAATTACAGGTCTTCCCAACCGAGTACTATTTCAGGAAAAATTAAATACCATAATTCAAAATGGTGCGAAAAACCATACTATCTTTGCTTTGTTTTATATAGATTTGGACAATTTTAAAATTGTTAATGATTCTTTTGGACATTCAATCGGGGACAAGCTGTTATTAGCTGTAGCAAATCGTTTACGTGAAATGGAAAAGAACGAATGTATGATATTTAGGATTGGTGGTGATGAGTTTATCCTAATATGCCACAATGCTAAAGACAGAATACAAGCTGAAAAAGTTGCCAAAAAAATTCTGCAAGTGCTTTCAGAACCTTATTATATAGAGAATAGTTTTTTCCATGTTAGTACAAGTATTGGGATTGCATTTTATTCTGAAAATGGAAGTAACTTTGATGAGCTACTGAAGAATGCAGATAATGCGATGTATCGCTCGAAGGAAATTGGGAAAAGCATATATACTTTCTATGATATGGCGATGGGAGAAGCCGTTCTGAAAAGAATTAAAATACTGAATGATCTGCATAAAGCGATTGAACATAACGAATTTATCTTGTATTATCAACCATTAATTGATGTTTGTTCAGCTGGTATAACAGGTTTAGAAGCCCTTATTCGCTGGAAACACCCAGTCAAAGGCATTATCACACCAGATAAGTTTATCAGTATCGCCGAAGAATCCGGAAAAATGATTGAAATTGGAACATGGGTTATGCAAACTGCCTGTAAATTTGCATCAGAGCTTTACCATCAAGGCCATCGGGATTTTCATATCTCCGTTAATGTTTCTGCAGTACAACTTTTTCAGAAAAACTTTACTCAAATGATAACCGACCTACTGGATACAACAGAACTTCCGCCAAATTATCTGCTGATAGAGATTACCGAATCCATACTAATTGAATCTTTTGAGCAAATTATCCAAACTCTAGTGCAAATCAGAAGTAAGGGAATACGAATAGCACTGGATGATTTCGGGTGCGGCTATTCATCGCTTACATACTTACGGCAATTACCGATTGATGTATTGAAAATCGATAAGACATTTGTTGCTGATATTTCAAATGGTAATGGCAGAGAATGTATAACTGGCACTATCATCATGATTGCGAAACAGATGGGTTTACGGGTTATTGCAGAAGGTGTAGAGAAAAATGAACAATTAGAATATCTCAAACACTATCAGTGTGATGAATTTCAAGGCTATTTAGCAAGCAAGCCCGTACCCCAAGAAGAGATTATGAGGTTACTTTCCCAAGTACCTTATAAAAATTAACAGACTTCGCAATGACTGCGAAGTCTGTTAAATATTGGTGCCGAGGACACGAAACTTGCGGTAGACAAAAATTTCTCTTCCTAATTATATTCTATATGCGTAAGTATTTCACTAATTCATTGCAACACCCCCCCCGGCACAAGCCAGGGGCTTATTTATGCCGTAAAATAAAAAAGTCACCCATCCCGAAGGGCAGGCGACTTTACAACCGATATCTAGCGGCCGTACGTTAGATTTAGTTGTGGATTTGGCTACGATTAAACTATGTTAGCAGGTTGGACTACATTCATCATTGCAGCAGAAAAATAGTAAAAGTATTATAATGATGATTATAAAACAGCTACTATCACGACCTCCTCCGAAATTACCAAATCCCATAAAGCATACCTCCTTCATTATGTATTAGGGACATTACATACTATGCTATACAGGATGGTTTTGCTCCTGGAACATTGTAATAAAAAGCCGCCCACCCGAAGGTAGACGGTCAGAATACAATGGTTGGTGTAAAGAGGGAATGAATTGGAAAAGCAGAACGGTTAAGTTGTTTGCTTAATTAAATTTCCAAAGTATTTTCTAGCAAGAGCATTTAATTTATAAGGAGTATCTAAGCGCAGTGTTCGACCGTTTAGTATTCTATTATCTTGTCCTCTTTGGATATATATTTCCAGAACACCACATGATTGAAGTTCAATAACGCTTTTATTCCTACTATCCATGTAAGCAAAAATATCCACATTTCCTTCGTTATTTATAAAATTTCCTAAAATAACTTTTTCATCGGTGCTCAGGTTTTTCATCTTATCCTTAATCTTTTTATTTAAAACGTATTTATACCATTGTATTATCATCAGTTCGTAGGTTCTTTTAGCAATAATTATTAATAGATATATGCAAGATAACAAAGCCATTAAGTTAATATATCCACTATATTCTTCTCGAATAGGATATAGTTTAAGTTTCATTACTAAATTATCAGGTAAATAAAACAATACAATTGAAGTCATAGTAATTACTAAGCATAAATAAACAAGCTTTGCTTTTTCAATTATAACCTTTGCGAAATCCATAACAGGCTTTAGAGAATCCATGTTTACCTCACTAATTAAGTCTCATGTTAATATTATACAATTTTCGCAACAAATAAAAAAGCCGTACCCCGAAGGATGCGGCTAAAAGTTGCGGTTACACAAAGATAAATAAACCCTCAACCAGCTAAAGGCACTATTGTATCAAATACCTATTAATATTTCTTCCGTTTCCTGCCCGCAGTTTTTGCAAACAACAGATATTACTCCTGTTTTACTGTCTACAGAAAACTTGATTAAACGAATCTCGAAGTTTTCCATTTTATTTGAAAATGTTTCTGTATGACCGCATCTGCAACTAATTCGCATAAAATCCCTCCAATACGCAGTATGGTAAAATCATTCTCTGTTTTTGTCGAAATTCCTGCAAATGCTCAAGAAACCACTTACCATCCAAATCACCACAAAACAAATTGACCTGCTTATTCCTGATCCGGCGGCACTTATACCGCATACCATGGCCGCCGCCAATCAGTGACTGTGCCATGCAAACGTTCATTATGCGGTCGATCTCGAATTTGCGTCCGTCTGGCCAGTGCATTATTAATGGAAGGCTGTTACCAGATTTATCGTGCTGGGCTGTGATGCTGACGTATGTTTTTATGGTTTTATTTAGAACGTTTGTTCGGCGGCGTAAAGAGGGGATAAATGGAAAAACCGCACCTCGGAGGATACGGCTAAAATGCGGGTTGCGGGGACAGGACCTGAACCCGTGACCTTCGGATTATGAGCCCAACAAACTACCCCACAATCGACCATGATAAAAGCCAACACAGTTACGGCTTTTCATGGCTTAAATTTGCGGATCGGCTGTGTTACATTTTTCAAAATAAGATCTGTTATCAACTTAACGGTATAAAAAGACCCAAAACAAATATGCCAAAAAATTGTTGTCCAAATAAACACTCCACTGCTAGTAATCAAACGATTTGTGGGATTTGGCATTATTGATATAACAACTGAAAGCATGACAACAAATATACCTGACCAAATTTGGTTGCGAATCCATACAAAAAGCTTTTCTTCGATTTTTGGGAAAAATGATCTCATTCTATCAAAAACAGGACTTTCTTTCAATGTAATAATTAATGTTAGAAACACACCCAGCATACCAACAATAATGGATGCAAATACTACTACATTTGCAATTGTTTGGCGTAAATTACTAATGTAATTGTAGTAATATAAGATACTACAAAAAGCTCCCAGAAGAGCACTAATAAGCAAAGAATGTTCAGTCCACGTATTTTCTAGTCGCTCAAGCCATCGTCTCCACAAACATCCTATATTAGCCATTTTTTATCATTCCTCCGGTGGAATTAGTATTCTATGAAAAACGCTCCGCTTTTCCATATATTTTTCTAGTATTAAACTTAAAAGATATCCATGCCCAATTGAAGTACGTGGTGCAATTTCTGCTGAAACGACATCTGTCATTCTTGGAGTAACAAGATTAATAGTATCAACAGATGAATCAGCGTCATCTTTTTTTGTTAATTCTAAATTAAAAGCATTCGGACTCATTGTTCGGTATTCATTAAATAGCTTTATACTTCTTCTAATTTTATCTACACACAGAGTTTCAGTGCGAGATTGACCTACGGATATTGTTATTTCAACACTAGCACCAGAAAAAGTTGATAAACAATTTCTGGCTGATCCGAGAAGGGGTTCATCGGCTAAACGAGCGTCAGACATAAAATCTGCTGCGCGCAACTTTATTTTTCGAATAATTTCAGCGTTTAAAGCTGCAGCCATCCCATTTGTATCTAATATCGGGCGCAACTTTACAATTTGTGGATCTTCTTGTTCTTGAGCATCATTGATTGCCGAGCAATATATTAAACGTATGTTTGTTAAAAATTCCTCTACTTGATTAGTAGTTAACCCATATCTATTAGATTGAATAGCCAACACTCCAAGTTGAGAATCATAGAGGCAGGTTACAAATTCTCCAATAAACTCATCATCTTCAAGCATTATATCTTGTTTTATTTCACCTAATTTCTTTTTCGCTGGAATATTATTTTCGCGTAATTTAGATAGTTGGAATCCTTTTAGACTAACGTTTCTTGTAATAATTGTGTTTGGTTCTATTTCTGCATATTCATCCCCTAAAGAACAGTTCCAATTATTAACATGATTAGTTTCTACATATTCTAACATTGGGAGCATATCCCATGTTGGAGCGTTTGCATAATCAATATCAATTTCATCCATTTCAGCTCGTAGGGCTGAAGCAGCTGGCACTAAAACCGGCATAAAATAATTAAATCTAATGTATTTTCTCATAATAGTCTTCTATTACCTCCACATAAGATTAAATGTTTCTGTAACCAGCCATTATAAACGGCTTATCTACATTGTAAATCAATATTGTGAGGTAATATGTAAAAACCTGTCACATATTAAATTAAATTGATATCTTTCTTGTTCTTTAACCTAATTAGTACTTTAATAAAAATCCCACCCCCAACCAAACGGCTGAGAGTGGGATTAACTGTCTGAAGGTAGATGGCTATATGGCATTAACTATTCCTCTTCATTATCAAACTCATCAAGTTCTAATTCTATTTGTTCGTTTGGGTCCGGGAAAGCTTTAGCAAAATTCCGTTTAAATATACTCCAGTTAGAAGATACTCTCATAACAGCAATTAATTGGAGTAAATGGGCGTGTAAATCGGGTTGCCCAATATCAGGTGAAAGATGCTGAAAATGTGCAGCCTCGCGTCGCCAAGTCTTTTCGTTTTTGACCGGATTAAGTTCTCTTAATTCGTCCAGAACGTGGGGCGGCAATTTTTCGTACACTAATTTATTAGTAAGTTTGCCAACATACTGAGGCCGTTTAACACTCATTGGGTTATATTTCCAACCGCGTAATCTGAAAAGTTGGCGATAAAATTCATCTGGAAACATCTTTGCCCATTTTAGTCTTTCTTCTGATAAGTAAATTGATAATAATTGCTGTAATGCATCTTTTTCTCTTGCTTCTTGATAGCCGGTAGCTTCATCCACAAGAGCAATAATGCCAGTATGAGCAAGGCCGCGCATTAAAACTTCTGCTTTAAGTGCTTTATCAAGTTGCTGTTTTTGTAAAACATTTGATTCTCTAGCTTTTAGCCAAATATCGCAAACTGTAGGAAGAATAGAAGCATTATAACCAGATATAATTCTTTTACCATCACGATATTTTATTGGTGTAAGGGCTCCGCCTTCTAAAGCCTCATCAATAAAGGGCTTTAGAGTTTTAGGTGCTAAAAAAATAGGTATAGGGGCCCCAAGTTGTTCTTGCGCTTTTTTTGATCTTTTTGAAGCTCCACTCCTAGTTCCCAATATAGCTACTGTTACTCCTGTTTCGCTTAACACTCGTTCCCCGTTGTCCAAAACGGCACAAGGAATTTTAATGTCACCAATTATTACTTCACCGCGATGTGTAGCTTTTGGCATATCATGATTCATTATTATTCCCCCAATGTCCTTGAACATCAATTTTATCGCACCCTGCGAACAATGTAACTAAATGTTATTTCGTGGGGAATTTGGCAAATCCTCCTATTCGTTATAAATATTTCCCAAAAATAATAAAAACCACCCACCAGGACGAACCCGGCAGGCGGCTGTGGTCAGTGCATACTATGCTATTGGAATCACTTCAAAGCTAATGATTTTGTCAAAGGCTAAATAATCCTTGCTGCTCTGCAAACCAATCTTTTTATTAAGCATATAGCCTGCGGTAGACGTACTCGTATGCTGGTTAAACCAGCTAATGAAGCCTTCAATATCGGTAGTAGGTAATTGATATTCACGCTCACTTGAGTCGGTCATTGTTACACGCAATAGAGCGTTTTCGATATTTGGGTTATAGGGCTTCAGTTCTCCGTTTTCATCAATCTCGATTGCATCTAAAGATATATGCTTACCGGATTCGCGATTAATTACACTTATTGAATGGTTACCAAGACTCAAATCCTGTTTTTCAAAGACTAGGACTGATCTCGATACACTCGTTGCGTATTGATTGTAATTATATGTTGTCCCATCAATAACCACATCAACTAATGTTGAATAATTATCAGCATAGGTTCCAATTATTCTTATTTTTGATCCGTAAAAATTGAAAGAACAATTGTTACCTAAAACATTAGTATAATGAAGGCTTCCATCTGAATTACCAGTTATACCTGTCTCAGCAGTCCAAGAACCTGAATAAGAAAATTGACTGTTTGAATCTTCATATCTGCGCCATCCTGCCTCTGGTGCTATCAAAATATCTCCCACTGTTGCCATTTTACATTCCTCCTAATTAATCATGATATATCTAGGGATCGTTTTCCCGAAGTCGCTTCATCCAGACGCTACATTGTAAAATCAGTAATTTCAAAGGTAATGATCTTATCGAAAGGCAAATAATCTTCACGGTTAAAGCTCTTATCAAAGGTATAGAAAGCTGCGCCTGTTCCACTAGACCTAGCAGTATACCAATTGATAAATGCATTTACCTGATCTTGGGTTAAATCATATTCCCGTTCAACTTCCTCAGCCAAGGTAACTGTTAATAATAGTTTTCCAGAATCGGGGTTATCGGGGTTATCGGGGGTTTCAGGATCAAAGTCAGAAGTCCAACGTGCTATATTGGAAATACGAAATTCATCGATATAGCCGTAAAATTGATAGGTATACCCACCAGCAGTTTTACCTATAACAAGATTTCCAAGGCTCGCCGCTGTATTTAATGTGCCTGAGGTACCTTCTAGCTTACCATTTAAAAATAGTCTTGTAGTTGTACCGTCAAATGTTAACGCAACATGATGCCAAGTATTGAGGGCAGCTTTATCCACAGAGCATAAATTAATTCCACTTACTTGCTCTGGTTGATGACCCTCATTTGTTACTTTTACGTACGAAATTGCAGCTCCCGTATATGGGTCAGCAAAACCAGTGAAACCAGTTAATACACCATACTGATCTCCAAGACTGCCAGCAATAGATGTTGGGTAAAACCACATTTCAATCGTATATGGCGAACTATGCAGATCTACTAGCGGGCTCTGAACAGAAATAGAATCACCCGTGGAACCAAGATAAAGAGATGCTCCCCCGAATTTACTTTGTGCAGTACTAATGGCAGCCTTACCATTAACCGTCCAAGCCTTTCCTGTCTCATCCTTAATCCCATTATCAAAATGTAACAATGATACTGTATGCTCGTCTACTTGATAAGCCATTCCACATTCCTCCAATAAATTATATTCGAAAGACAACATAGCCAAGGACCTCATATTTTACTGTGTGTTTCCTGTATATCGGCTTTCATTTATATACATTCATACTAACCGCTTTTTTAAACGGCTTAACGCTCTTTTTTTAATTGACTAACTGCCTGTGCCGTAATCCCTAATATTTGCGCAATATATGCCAATTTCCGACCATGAACCACAGTATAAAGTAATACAAACAGTTGCCGTGGTGGCAATTCCTTAAGCGCGGCTAGCATAGTGGCAATGGCTTCCTTACGCTCTAACTCGACCTGTGGATTATCGGGAGCCGCTATATAGTCAAAAGCATTGTCCGTTTGATATTCCATTCGCTTTCTCTTCATTTCTTGTTTCCAAAGATTTAGCAGTCCGTATTTAACCCGGCTTTCAAGATAGCCAGCCAACGGCACGTTTAAATCCCGATTAAAGCTATGAATAGCTTGAAGTAAAGCCAACCAAGCTTCCGACTCTGCATCCGGAACGGATTTTCTATATATACCTGCGTACTTTTTAACTAAAGGCTTAAATTGTTGGCAAATAAGTTGTTTATCTATTTGGGTTTCCTCCCATCAAAAAAATTAGCCCCCGGTTACCCGAGGGCTTTAAATTAAAACGAGTATCTTATTCCAGCTTTGGCATGATCATGAATAAAATCATATCCAGCAATAACACCAATATATTTACCGTCCTTAGTAATCCTCCGGCTAACATCGGCTGTGACTTCATCCAGCTTAAACTTACCCTGGACAGCTTTACTCAAATCCGGATAAACGTTAACACCGCGAATAACTTTCTTATACGCAAACACATTGTACTGATTCAATGTAACCGGAGTATCTGCCGGCAGCTTTTCTATCTCTTTAAAATTCACCTGCTTATCCGGCTGCTTCGGATCGGTAACTATAGCAAAGTCGGCACCAACCTTCTGCCGCTCAACTTCAACCGTTTTAATTACTTCCACCGGCACAGTTTTAACAATCGTGTCCGGTGGTTTATTTTTTAACTTGGCAATCTGCTGGGCCGCTTCGTCAAGCTGCGACTGCAGCATGGTTATGTGAGCATTTTTTGCAGCCAGGTCAACCCCTTGGAGCGTTTCAGCCTGCTGCTGGCTTTCCGCTGTTACAGGCTGTGGCTGGTGGTAGTGTTGCCAAATAAAATACCCTGCAACACATAAAATTAAAACGCCAAGCAGTATAGCCGCCTGGCGCTTGGTTAAACTAAACATGATTGTTTCCTCTCCCTTTTGCGCCGCCTGTATGGACGGCGTTATTTTATTGCCATGATAGCTAAACCGGTTAACGCTAAAACTATGGCCATACCTAACCAGACTTTCCATTTTGGGTAGTTGTGCTTTGTGGCAGTATCCTCTACCCAATCGTCAACTTCGTGCCCAGTTTCGGTAATCTTGGTTTTGATTTGCTCTTTATTCATAATCCATTCCTCCAAATTTATATTTATTCAGTAATTTTTAAGGTACCGTGCATAATTTGAACGGTACCTTGTATAAACGTTTTTTAATTATTCATCTCTAACTAAAGTTATTCGTATAAAACGTTGCCGTCAAAATTTTTCCCGCCAATAACCAGGCTATCAGTATACTGCCACATATAGCCTTTTATATCATCTGCTGCGCTCCACTGCGCATTCCATACAGCACAGCCCAGGGACTGCCAGTCAATGTAGTCTGTCAGCCAAGAATACGAAGCATAAACACCGCAGTCTAGGCCAAGGTTTTCAATAAAGGCTTTACACATAGCCGTTATCTCTGCCGGATCAAAAGCAAAACCATTTCGTGCCTTATAGCCGTCAGCGTCTTCCATGTCATACCACACGGGTAATTCTAGCAACACTCCTGCTTCTTCAATAGCTGCTTTACAATTTGCCGCTTCTTTTTCTGCATCTTCTACGTTAAGCGCATAGCCATAATGGTACGCACCAACTTTCAAACCAACTGCGTGAGCACCGGAAACATTCTCTGCAAATCTACTGTCTTTCGAGTTGAGTCCGTATGAGCTACGCACTATTACAAACTCAATCCCAGCATCTTTGACGGCCTGCCAATCCACTACTCCATTGTGATGTGATACATCAATACCTTTCATTACTTACCCCTCCCTGTAACTTTGTCCCGTATAAGCATTAGGATTATCAAAGGCCATTCCCACCACTTGGGTAAAGCATTGCCACTCATTTCAATCCTCCCAACTTTGTTCTAATAAATGTTAGTAATGGATCTAAGCTTTGCACTCCTGCATCTCTGAGGTTCTCTACTATACTGATTGCTTCGGTTGCAGCCAAGTAGTACCAAGACGCTTTCAAAAATACGCCCTCGCCTCCGGCCATGGTGTCAACCTGAATTGCCGCTGATACCAAGACCATGTATAATATGAGCTTACCTGCAAACTTGGTTTTCATTAACTCTGACTTGATATAACCATCTTTGAACGCTCCATAAATCCCAAACAGGCACTGCCATAAGCCGGACGGCTGACCAAGATCACTTAGCCTTTGTGCCGACAAAGACAGGTATTTAGTCAGCAAGTCAATCAGGATAAGCCCGACAAATGCCGCCAGGGCTGTACCATGACTGCCTGTTACAAAAGCAAGTGCACCGGCTGCTGTTGCTTTCACCGGTGCCACATCCATAATTGATACTGCGGCACCTTTGGCCGCCTTAAATACGTTTTCCCATACTTCCAACTCTCCCACCCCCAAATAAAAATAGAGCCTTACGGCCCTTTTTTAACGACTACAATCTTTTTACCATCATAGAACAATTCTTCGTTGTCATTAATATCGAACTCTACACTGCCAGGTATGGGACTATCCATACATATCAATTGATTGACTTGCCAAAAGTTAAGGTGGTCCATATACCGCCTTATGTATACATAAACTTTCATGTCACATCTCCCTTGCGTAAACTGATTTTATTGTATGTATATGCGACTTTTATAATCACTTGCCTAAGAAGAGATATTTACATGACAAGTTAGCTTTTGTTTCAAGACTTCCCACCTTGCACAGCGGCATGGTTCCCTTGGCATATGCAATACTATCACCCCACAAAAATAGAGCCCCTTGGCTCTACAGAATATAAGCGTATCTACTTTTTAAGTTGTAAAACTGGCCAACAAAGTCAAAATCAACCGACATACTCTCGCCCAGGTTATCTCGTGCCTCTAACGTCAATGTGTTTTGTACTCCAATATTTATATCCCTGTTTCTCATGGTATATTTTATATTGGCCGGAACCTGCACAAAAGCAGTCCAATCAACCTTGACCACTCCATTTAAAAGAATCCGGTACTGTACTGTATCACCGGAATCTGCATCCGTAATTAAAGCGGTCAATTTCAGCATATCGAGGATTCCCGAAATGGTCGGCTTTGCATCTACTTTCGTCAGATAAGTTGTATATGGTTCACTATATGTTAGTCCGTCGAATGTTTGGATGGTGATGGCGTTGGTACCAACTGCAGTCATGCTGCTGAGTATGGTGATAAGGACATCATACTCAGTGCCTTCGGTAATAAAATCCTCCGTCATTGGCTCCCCGTTGACTGACACGCGGTAATACGCGGCATCTCCTTCAGCGTCCTTAATGTGGGCGGACAAGACGGAGTCCGTGTGAGTTTCAGACGGAAGAAGTGTAACATTACTTACTACTGGCGGACGATTTTCAACAAGATATGCAACTAAATTTTTAAAGTATACATTGGTAGGTATGCCGACAACATTTAAAGTAGTATATGCTTGACTATATGAGTTGTTGTTATTAACGTATATACGTCCTATACGTACATCCTTAGGAGGAGTATAAGTAAAATAATGATAGGGAGCATCACCAACAGACTTGGAGTCTAATAAGCGTCCATCAGTATCATAAATGTTGTATGAACTTTTAGATTGTACAAAACTAATTTCAAAAAACGTTACAAGTTTATCCTCGGGTACTATATAATCTAATATCCATGCACTATTACTGGGTCCAGTGGCCTTATATACTAATGTTTCTAGTGGATATACTGTTGGATCCATATATTTAAGTATATCAAGCTTACTCCTAGCATAAATTTCGGTCCACTGATCACTTGTTACTGATTCTAGTACTGATTTTTTCATACCTTGTGTCTTTATATTATTTCTTTCACAGGTAGCCCATGCACCGTCAATAAAAGATTTCCATGTGTTTTTTCCATCGAAACTCACATAAAACAAACAGGCGTCATTGCTACAATCTGCGGTAATTCTAGCAACTCCGGCAGATCGTGTTGTATCAATTGCAGCCTCAATAGTTTCTATCGTGGCAGAAGTACCTAACTGCGAGAGTATTTGATATTGGCCTTGGGATGACCCCAAAGCCACACATTCAATATTATTAGTTTTATGATAGCCTCCAGAGTACCAGTAAACTACATTTGATGTCCGCAGTCGATTTGTTGCATCCTTATTCACCTCAAAGTCAACATATTCTCTGCTACCATCTGGAAATAGGTATTCCAGCTTGCACGGGGTGGTACCAAGAGGCAATAACGATACATCGATCGGAAATGAGATTTGATCAATTGGTCCATAATCATTTAAAAACGGAATTGCAATAGCTTTATTCATATACAGCCGGTACTTCCCATAGTCGTATAGAATATTCTTGGCGTCAACAGTAATACCGGAACCAAAAAAAGTATTGGTTGGGGTGACTGTTAGTTTGACATGGTCAATGGCGTTGGAATCGTCAAATATTGGGATGAATAACTGCCCCATTTTTTTGCTTAATCTATCTCCCAATAAACCAGCATAAGGGCTTAATGACTGTTTGTTTACAAACCTATTTCCATAATTAATCTCTGCATTATCTAACCCAATCGAACTACGTGTTGTTTTGTTTCCTATAAACATGTATGCATTTAAACCGTCTGAAGTTCTATTGTTTCTTGTTCCAAATGATATATTGCCGGTAAACCCATTTACAGTGCGTAACTCCCTATCCCCATTGTTAAGCGATAGTGTGTCAGAAGCGTTAATATTTTTAGTTCTGGTGCCTATTGATGTGTCATAAATCATACCCTCTAAATCTAACAATGGGGAGTCTGGGTATACAACATCTGCCGTGAATTCTCTCCTATATTCATGTGCTGGAGAAGTGGCATCAAAAGGAGCATAAGTATACATTGGATAAACAAATGGATTTTGCCCAAAATTAAATACCAAGTCTCCCCCAGGATAATAAGCACGTGTCGCTGCTAAGACACCTTGGGTTAAATTAGTTATTGTGTAAGCTACGCCACACCATTTTCCATTTATAGCAGCCGATATTACCTTATTATCAATGTCTATAAGGACACCAACTATAGCGTTAACTCCCCAACCTATTCCGTAACCTTTCCCAGTATAACTATTCATCTTTGAACCATTATAAAATGCATATTCATAAGCGCTAACACCAAACGTGTATGAGCCATTAAAGGGGTGTGCGGCATCAGTAATACCAAAACCAGTAGTACTATCTGTAGATTTTACTAATACTTCGTACATTACTTTACCGGAATTTATAGAGGTACTACTAACGACACCTCTATAAATTCCACCACCTGTAGATATAAATTCATAATCATTAATTATAGTGGGATTACCGCCTCCCGCTATTAACTTGGTAGCCATTTACATCACCTGCGCTTTATATCGTTATGGTTATACAATTCTTACTAAAAGCACCTGGCTTGGGAAAGAGGTGATGCCCTGGGCGTGACAAACTAAAACATAATAATTGTCTCCATCAATAGTTATATTGTCTCCCGTTAATGCCGCTAAGTTTGGCATGCACAGTATACCGTCTAATTTACCTCTCATACCTTCTGTGGTTGTCTGGTAATAAACGGGTGAATCGAAATATTTACCAGCGTTGTTAGGATTCTTTGTAGGCAATAGAGCTGCCGTTGCAACTGCATATGGAGTTGCAACTGACCCAATACCGTCAGGAGAGTTGCAAATAATGGCACTAGCGGCAGTAGTTCCCCCATTGGTTACTGCCACGAGAACGCCTTTGGAACCGCTTTCCGGCATATACACTGTATCAGGTTGTCCCATATAAATAAGAATCGGACTATACCCGGTCGCAGGAGGATATTCAATAGCCAAAATAATCTTGCTGACATCGACATAGACCTTATAATTTACTGTCGTATCCAACGCCAGCGTACCATTTGCAGCGACGGGCGCTATATATAAATCCGTCCACGCTAATGTCGGTCTGCCGAATACACCAGCAACACCTTCAGCGCCAGGTATATAAGAGTCTTGCAAACGATATGACATTTGACAATAAGCAGTAGTATCTACATCTCGTCCAGCAGTCCCTGCTGCATTACCTTTGCGTAAGTTCAAAATCAGATTTTTATCTCCCGTATTTCCTGTAGACTTTAACACAATATAATCACTGGACGCTAGAGACGATACATCCGTCCAACCTGCCGCTTTTAATTTGTTTACAATCAAATCAAGGATTTCGCTCTTTTGGCAGCTCCCTGCCGTAAAAATGTAGTCTGTCGGTACTGGCATAGTAAAACCTCCTAAAAATTATTATCGTTTAAAATGCTTACCTGAACCGTAATGTCCGGATCATCATCCGGCATGGAAAGGCGGACCATATCCCCGACCGCAATCGTACCGGTTACCGCATACTCCATATAGACCTTATCCAGGGGCAGGTTTAAAATCTGTCCCCCAATCTTTTGCCATGTATCAAGTTTGGCCGCAAAATCTGCTTTGCTTTGCTTTTCAACCCAAAAGTTAATGTCGGACGTGCGCTCCTCGGAATAGTTGACCTGAATGAGTTGTGCTTGCCCAGACCAGGGATACCTTTGTGCCCGGTTACTTCCCACAAAACTCAGTGTTCGCCGGTCCTGAAGATCGTCCTTGTCAATGAACTGGTTATCGGCTTCATCCTTTGTGTAAAAATCTTTTCCAGCATAGGTAAACCGGCCATCTGTATCGTTGATTTTATCTACCTTGGCTTTGGCCGTATTGTCATAGTCATTGCTAGAGAGTCCCTTGCCTACTACCTTGTCGACTTTTTTGATCAACTCCGTATCGGCATACTCTTTGGCGTTTTTCTCTACTTGCGTTGCCCGTTCTTCCAGTTCGATTTTACTGGCCTTGTTCGCAATGTCTGTGTTAATAGCGTCAATGGCGGTCTGTAAATCCTGGTCTTTTTGAGTAAAGGCGGCATTCTTGGTAGTCTGATCTGCCAATGCCTCTTGGATTTCCGTCACATCGGTTTCCAGGGCAGTTACCCGGCCGGTCTCTTCCGTCAATTCCTGCTGTATGGCCACAACTTTGGTATTGAGGCTGGCAATACTAAGTCCATTCGCGTTAAGTCGCTGCGCCATGAGAGTTTGATTGGCGTCCAGCGTGTCCTGCCTGGCACTGACCTGGGCGATAGTGGCCTGACCATCTTTAAGTTCTTGAATTTCATCATCCAGAATATCGCAATTCTCGTTGAATTCCCGCCATGTGACTAAATCCTTGGCTTCAATCTTTCTAAGATGAATCTTCGGCGTTTCCGTAGACATAGCACCCCTCCTTTCTAGTTTGGTACCGCAATCCTTTCAAAACCAGTACCGTCATACTGCCAGGCGCTCATGCTGCCTTCATTCTCCGGCGTGTAATAGGACAACAGGATAAAGCCGTCCGTCAAATTCACCGTTTCGTAATTCCCGTTGTCGGTAACCGCCAGAATCATTCCATTGGGCATAACCCAACCATTCGAACAAGGAATGGAGCCTGGATGCTGGGCAATATAGATGTCACCCAGTATGATCACCGGCATGTCAGTGACATCAATCCTCCTGTTTAGGGTTTCATCCGGAAATCTTACCACTACGCCACCGTCCTGCCAGCTTTGCTGGATCATGGCCTGTGCCTCCACCGCATTCGTGCAGCCGCTGAGCATGTACGGTGGTTTCCAGCTAAAGGTTCGTTGTTGTATTTGATAAGATTCTAGGCCGTTAAGCAGCGCTGTAATCTCCACCCGGGTTTCTATGTCAAAAGCCAGTTTGTCTAAACAACGCTGCCCCCAGGTATAGTTAAACTCAGTAGTCAACCGATTCTGGATTGTTTCAACTTCATCAATGATAACCATGTCCTCCACGCTGGCATCCAGAATCGTTTCTCGGATTTTCTCACTGCCGGCATAAATGCGAATGATCGTCTGCAGCCCCTCGATGGGATGAATAGCCAACCCGGAAAAGAAGTCGCTGGTATCATCCTGAGATACGCACCCATAAGATTGCTGTTTGTTTCGCAGAGCCCAGGAAAGAACCACATCACCGGCAGCCCGTGTAATTTGTGGAACGCTCTCTTGCATATGCGTAGACAAACGAATGCGCCCTGGCGGAATAGGCCGCTCAGAACGCCGTTTGGTTGTAAGGCTGGTAATTTTGGTGGCGTCAAACTCTTCAGTGCCGTCGGCAGTAGCTGTAGTAATATTGTAGGATTCCGCTGTTGTCATGCCAGCCGGAATGACCGCACCGCCAGTGGTGACATTGGCATAATACCCTGCGTCAATAAAGTATACGGTTGCTCCTTGGGCATGACTGGCCGGTACGGTGTCAAACGTCGCGCGAATGACATTCTGTACCCGCCAGTGGCCGTTCGGGAGCTGAGTAAGATTGCCCCATCCCATGATTTCATTGTCAACCATGAGCAGCCGCGCCCCATTGCGAGCCGCCGTGAAACCAGGCGTACCTGTCGCCAGCAATCTATGAGCCAAATCACCTACGCCGCCGACATCCAGGATTTCAAAGCCGGCCACATCTTCCATATCACCCGTTTCGCGGTAATCGCTAATCAATTGGCCGGTTGGTGTCCATTTGATTAGGCTATTAGTAGTTTCCCAAGTCAAATCCCGGTACCGCCAGATGGTCCATTTTTGTGTCTTGTTATCTGGCCGAGCTGCTAAAGCAAATACATAGCTGTCTTTGACCTGCATCATTTCCCAAGGTGCTTCAAAGTATTTAAACAGTTGCACACCAGTTGGGTAGTTCTTCGGTGGCACCCACTCGGTGGAATCGGACGAACTGAACTTGGATTTACCCATGCCGAATACATCTTCTATGCATTCGATGGTGATTTCACCTTTAACAAAATCGCCAAGATCGATATCGGTAACCCGAAAGATCATATCTTTAATGCCATAGGGTGGCCAGTTTAATTTAAGTACATCACCAGGACGGATAAAAGCGCCTTTCCGGTTACAAATAAGAGTAGCCGCAGCCAAAGGAAAGCCCTGCTGCCGCAGTTCGCGCTTCGCGCCCCAGCGCGCATTTCCCGCTGTGGTGAAGTACTTAAAATCACAATCCTCTCCATTGGCATTGCCGTCATTCATTTCTATGTTTGCCGGATCGTTGTCGGTAACAGTACTAGTCTCATATTGGGCGATACTGTCGGTATAGGCCGCGCAAATGGAGCCGTTGGTATTGCTCCAGACGGTACGGGAATATTCCACGGAGCTGCAGATCGTTTCATCAAAGATAGGCAAGTTTGCGGCGTCATAGTCATTGCGTATGAGCTTGAACGTCAGCTTTCCGGTTTCCGGATCAGTGTAACGGACCATGTCCAGGTGGTCGCAGATATCGTCAATAAGCTGCTGGACTTCCGTCTTGTTACTGATCGGAACGGTAATTCCCAAGCCCTCATCTTTTAGTCGCTGGCCAACAGCAATCATTGATTCGGTATTCAATAACTCCGAGGACCGATTAAGGCCCCACTCTGAATTGACATGCATCTCGTATATGGCTTCCATGGGATTGGCATCCTCCCCGATTGCTCCCAGGCCTAACCTATTGGGTATCCACTGCAGATCAAGCCAGGCTTCCGGAATACTGGCCTGCTTGCCAACGTAGGCCGTGGGTACCACGATGGAAACAAAAGGCCGGTAGGCCGGCGTCAGACCGCGCAATTCCTCTTGGACCGTGTCGGCCATCATTTGGTTGACCATCCAGGGATCAGCCGGCTGATCAGGTCCACCCAGGTACATATGCAGTTCACCCACAAAGCCGCCGTCCTCATCGGGACCGCCAAACAGTTCCTCGTCATTTACCGGGATGACAAACGGACCAGTTAGATAGTCCTCCCGTGTGACATCACCTTCCCAGACTTTTTGTTCCTTCAAATAGACGCCACGCAGCCGGATATCGGTACCGGACATGCAGCAGAGCATTTGATAGCCAAGATAGTACTTGAATCCTTTCTGAATAGTTGTTTTTAAATGTCGTCCATTAATGAGCCACATAAGCAGCCACTGAAAAAGTGCTTGAATAAGTGGAACAATCATAGTATCTTTGTTTGTTCCAGGGCCCGATGTTGCCCCTCCCCCAGTGTTCGTTGTTACAGGCTGTCCTGGGTTTGTTACACCAGTTGAAGGAGAGGAAAGTACTTGTGCTATTAAGGAAAATACCATCGGCCAAGCAGAAAAGTTCGCATGAGCCGCATAAGTCTCGGTATAGGCCTTAGCACTAAAATCACCATAATAGATAATCAAAGGATTTTTTAACAATGTCCTGCCCAACACCACCGGTACCGGCGTCCCCACCTGGGCTGGTGAGGCGTTTAACGTTTCCGGATCATTGGAAGTATCATCACTGCTATCCTTGTTTTTTTTATTTAACAGCCAAAGCAGCAGCGTGGTTACACTCCAGCCGACAAAAGGGTTCATGCTCATTTCGTCTCACCTCTTTTACATGGAAATAGTGCCAACAAAGCCGTCCGTGTCCCTCTGTATAACCTGAGAATCTACCCAGTAGACACCTTTGCCGACTTTGGTTTTATCATTCGTTGCCGGCGCCACATAAGGACACCCGGAAAAATTAAGCGTATTCTGATACCGAAGGGCACACGTCCTAAATAACTGATTGCATCCAGGCGTCACGGTTACGTAGTTCATGGGTGTGCTTGGGAATGGATATCGCAAAATAAGCTTGTCGTTCTTGTTGCTCTCAATCATGCGGACATTGTCGCCAAAATAGAATTTGCCGCCAGCAAGATAGTTTTCCGCAAACCCAGCTATCTGACTGGACGTAACCTCCAGTCCATCCACCCGGTCTATATAGATCTGCACCGCCCACTCCTGTTTCCTTAAGCGGCATTTGCTGTCAAAAATAACATTATTGCAGGAAAACTGCCGCATTACGTTCGGCAGTTTTTTGCTGAGCCAGTTTTCTATTTTTACGGTCAGCTCGCAACTGGAATCTTTGAAATTGCCCTGAATTACTTCGCCGACAAAGATTTTGTCAAAGGCGCTGTGGTCCTGATCATGTAGCCGGAACACCTGCAAAAGGACCGGTTTATCCGGCGGTGCTCCCTGAAACAGCTTGGCCACAGCGTTGTCTTTGCTGACGGTTACCGGTGTACTAACCGGATTCCCCTGTCCTTGTGACTTGATGTCACCCCTGGTAATATAATCTGCTGTATAGTTTTCAGTACGGGTGGTCTGACCCTGTCGCATGGTCAATTGCACGTCAAACCGGTCGGACGTGTATAAATAGGCCGTATCTTTGTAGGTAAACCGATAGCATTCAATCGGCTGGCCATCCTGCTGCGAGTTTTCATAAGTGCTGATATTGGAATTGGCCATTTATGCATTCACCTCCGCAAAAGTAAAGGCCGTGGAGGCAATTCCCACGGTCTCATAGTTGGTGATCATGGTATCGCTGTCGTGGCGATACCGACAGAGAAAGGAAATCATGGCCACAGAATTTTTCCGGATTGCAGTTTGTAAGGGGCTGTCAAGCAGTACTTTGCCCATCTCCCCGGTGTCGTTGGTGGTAAACCCGCCAATGGACAAAATCTTTGTCGTGTAGTTATTCAGGAACACCACAATGGTTTTACGGCGGGCAAGACTGCCGTAGTATTTCCAAAATAGCGGGAATTCCACTAGGAGATAATTCTGCCCAGCCGGCGCATCGGCAGCCAGTACCATATCCGATAACCAGGTTGGTGCGTAAAAGGATTTGCACTGGCCTTTGCAGCGACAGAAAAACCGCTGCAGGTTATGGACTTCCGACCGGCTGAGGCCGATATATTCGATTTCCTTGGTCTCCGAGGTATCCATGCTTTTTAAATCATAGCGGATCATACCTGTCTGGTTATCCAGCTTATTCGCATTGCGGGTGAAGTTCGCTGCGATATTACCGTTCCAGGCGGGCGCAATGGGAAAGACTTCGGTACCCATGTACAGCGTCGGCAGGGCTGTCTGCCAGGGGCTCTTGGTTTGCCAGGGCACGTCATGGTATTCATCCAGCGAGGCGGGAATCGGTACCATGACCTCATTGGTCATTAATTCCAAATTAAGCTGCATCGACATATGAGCTGACGTATACAGGTTATATTTATCTTCCTGCTGCAAGATTGCATAGGCTACTGGAAAAACGGTGGTTCGCCGGGCTGGATAGATTTTTCCCATCTGCTCGCCAAGTTTGAGAGTCCCATCCCCCAACAGAGATTGCAGTATGTATGGATCGCCGCCTCTTTGGTCATCGTACCAGAAGATAGCTTTACGGCAGCCACGATAGGGCCAGATCTTGTCCGTCTGCAGCCGGATCTCGCTTTGCCCAATAAAGGTTTGTTCCGGCAATTCGCAGCCAGCGTGCCACAGCGGAATTTCAATCTGTTCGGTTTGCTTACTGTAAAGCAAAGCTCTCAGGTACTGGCTCTGCGAGGGTTTCATGCCAATATATTCATACGAAACATAGCGCCTAGGATATTTCCGGAGTGCCATGCGCTGCTCGGTGTTGACCCATGCCGTATGGATCTGTGTCAAAAATTCCAGAGTCTCGGATATTTTAGTATCTGCCAAAGAATCACCCCCACCATGGCGACAGGTCGAAGATTTTATCCCGCGTGCCGGCGTTTGGCCGCACGTAAAACCACTTAAACATTTCCCATAGCATCCAGGGTTCGTATACGATTTTTGAGTTCAACGGCGACAGTAAGCGAGACGCAAACATATGAATCATCAAATAGGATATGGTTTGGGCATAGCCCTGGTGCTGGATACGTTGCCGCTCAGCCGCTTTGCCTTGCTCGCCAGGATAAAGGTCAATCGGATAATAGTTAATGAAATTGATTTCATTGGTATAGGCCAGTAAAATATCTGGATAGGCTGCCACGCCCAACAGCGTAACCAGTAATACGTCCGTGTCACCGCTGGAATTATCGTTGTCCGGGTTCTCGCTGCCTGGCCCCCCGCTCGGATCATCGGGATCGTCACTATCCGCTGATGGATTAGCTCCGCTTAAAAAGTCAAAAACAGCGTGTTGACTGCCTCGCAAATAGTCAATATCCATAGAGCCAAATGGTTTCTTTTCCGCATAGTGATTCAGGTCTTGGCGCTTGCTAATCAAAAAGACTTCCTTGACCGGGCCATTGTTGGGATCAAAATAGATCCAAAACTGCGTACTCATAAAAATTTCCCACGAGATGCCAAGACCGGTCAGCGTGGCAACGTCGCTATGGATTGTCGTTTGCCCCATTTCATTCGTAACGCTAAATGCCTTGGTATTCAAGTTCCATTCATATTTCCAGTCTGGCTGCAGGGATGCATAACGCAAGGTTTCCTGATCGCCCCAGACGATCTGTAGAAATTCAATGACAGCCCAGGTGAGTTGATCTCCGCGGAACACATATGGAACGGCCTCTCTTACTTCCCCCTTTAGTCCCAGCAATCGGTTTGGAAACAAGGGACTACTGCGACCGGCAAGGCTCCTGTTGGCTACAGTAAAACCAAACGGCGGTAGGTACATCAGCCCCGGGATAGTTATGCCGCTCATGCTAATCACCTCCTGTTATTGCAGGATGGCAATACCGTCATAGCCCATGGGACCGCCCCGCCTGGTTTGCGGAAACGCTTGATAAGTTGTATCTGATGCCGGATAGTTCACGTTGTATATTTGCCCGGGTGCCAGATTTCGGGTACTGATGAAACACACACCAGGCACATAGCCGCACTGACTGAAGTTCATAAGCGAATCCGGGTCACGCTGCACGTAGACTGCCAGCGGCAAATTCACACTGATGCAGTTGAGCGTGTTAACATTGCGGCCAGTGTCAGTGGCATTTTGTGACTGCAGGTAGCCGTAGTGCGGCACCTTCGGCAGCCAGGCAGCATTTAGGCAGTTGATATTCATCACCGGCAGAGCTAACGTCTTGCCTGTGTACCCAGCGGTTACCCCTCCGGTATTGGGGCCACCGGAGGCCCATAGAACTTCCGGCACCCGCAGAGGTGCAGCATCGATGTCGGCCCGTAGAAACGTACTTGCATTCTGGCTGAGTCCAAATAGGTGGTTGCTATTATTCTCCAGGCTTACTGTGTCGAAAGCGGAAAACATATTAGCACTATTTCGGCTGGCGCTGTAAATGGTTCCGCCTGTCCAGGAGCCGACTTTTTGCACTTCGCCTACTGCCATATGCTGATAGGTTTTGTCTATGACTTCCACAGAGATTAAAATTAATTCTGCAGGATCGTGAATGTGGTTGAAATATACGGTTTGCGTTGTGGCAGGTTGCACGGGGATGCCAACGCCAACTACTTCCTGGTTGGTTGCCTTCGTAGCACCAGGCTGATCATACCAAAAGCCACTGGCCGGAAATTCCTGAAAACCGGCAGCGCACACCAGCCCTAGACCGCTGCCAACAGCCGCCTGGGTGTTAAAAATCTTTTTCCCGTTGGCGGACCGGAAGCTGGCAAAAGTTTTCCCGCTGGGGCTCTGCAGGACAAGCCGCCGACCGTCAATAGAGCCGCTGCCGTCAATGGCCAAATCATCGTTTTCCACTAAGATGGTCCACCCGCAGTTTACGGCATAGGCACGCAAAAGGTTGATAAGTTCATTGGGACCGCCAGTCAATATATGTTTTTCATATGCCATAGGTCAATCCTCCAATCGAATGAGGCAGTTTGTTTGTTTCGTCATCTGAGCAATTTCAATCTCCTTGGCCAACAAATCATTGGGGTTGTATTCCCCCATCAGCCCGGTGCGGTAATACCAGTTTCGCTCTTTCCAGCAGTTAGGAAGCATTACATGTTTCTTCCCATTAATCACTACTTCTCCATACTTTTGGGCGGGCAAGCTGGACCAGAAAAGATTTGCCAAAAAACCCAGTATGTTTTTGCGCTGGCTATCGGCCTGAATCAGTTTCAGCGTTTCGAGTTGATAAATGATTTCATCTTCTAGGGGAGGATATTGATACAGGTGTTCTGTCCCCCGCAGATCGGTATAAGTTGGCGTGACGTAATGGCTGATTTGCGGCCCTTTCCTAGGTTTATCAACGATAAAAACCGGATCCTTTTCTCCCCTTGGCACGTAGGGTACGATTTGTTGCACTTGATTAGCGAAATACTGCCAGATTCCATCAGGCAGACAAAGCACAATCTGCGACAGGCTGTTCGGGGCATCGGTTGCCATGGTGGGGAACGTAGGCATGCCGCGCGTCATCATCCAGTGGTGACGGCCGTAATCAATCTGCACATCAATAAGTGGAACCGGATTGTCAGGACTGAACGTAGAATCCAATCGCCCCACCGAAACGGCACCGGAACTGCTACCGGCAATGACTGCCGGAAACGGATACTGCATTCTGCCGTGATAAGGCACCAGCATGCCAGCCTGAGCCATGTCCCAGTATTCGGTGTCGGGAAATAGCATTCTGTTTTTAGTGATTACGGTGATACGGCTTTTATCTTTTTTTAGCCAGAAAGTAAACTTCCCCTCAACGGGATCATCGGTGTTCATGCCAATACCGGGGTAGCCCGTGCCTGGGTATAACGGCAGGGTAAAACGACGTGAAGGCTCTCCGTCTAAGTATAAAACGCCTTTCTTGAGTCCCATGCCTGCCGGATCAATATTGAGTCCGCCCGGCTGCTCATCCCAGTCAAGTCCAGGTGCGTATTGCTTGAACACGCCGAACACTAAGGCTTTGAAGGAATTGGCGAATATATTGGCACTGCTTATGGAATATATGCTATCATCCACGACTACCCCATTACCGGTCAATCTAAAGGATCTCCCTAACGGTAAATTTAGTCCATACGGGGACCAAACGAAATACTTGGTGAAATTGGCGGGGGTAAAATACCAGTTGGCGTAGGAATTGCTATCAATATTCAGGGCCATCAAACCGATATAGCAATGATCCTGGCCTTGCAGGCCTTTGGCTTTTAGAATGGTTCCCCTCGGCCATGGCTCACTGCGCATGAGTTCCCAGGCGTTGTCGCCGTGAATGGCAGTATCGGTTACCCAGACAACCAGCTGCGCAATCAAATCCTCATAGCTGGTAGCTGTTCCCTTTATGTATGGCATAGTATAGCCTCCTATGACCACTCAATGGCAAAGTACTGGTCGTTGTCACGTCGTTGGACATTGTTAAAAATTTTGTATGTTTTGCCGCCATAGGTGATGGTGTCTTTTGTGGCAATATCCTCCCGGTTGCCAACCCAGTATACGCCGTCAAATTGGCCTATAATGCCCACCGGGTCATTTTCGTATAGAAGAAATGGATACATGACAACATTCTCCAATGTAAGAACCGGATCATAAACGGTGACGGTCCGGACAGGGGCCACATTGGTTGGCCATACACAAAGCGGTGCCAATGGTGCCAATGCGTTTCCGTTCCAATTGAGTCCTACCCGCCAAACGCCGTCTGGACGCCGAACACGCAGTGATGTTGCAGCTGTACTGCCGCCAGGATTGACGAAGCAGCTATGCCCCCATGTGGTATCTGTCCATTTCCCGCCTTCGTAGTAGCTGCCGCCGATGACCAGTGGGTATGGATACTGCCGCTCTATGGCGATTGGGTTCATGAGGCCAATATAGGCTGATTCGTATTGGGTGGAGAGCTCTACTACAAGGATAATGCGCTGTGCGTTGGCGCTGATCCAGTAGGTCATGAAGCTGTCGTCAACCAGTGGTATGGTCGGCAAGGTTGCGTGAGGTATGCCGCCAGGCTGCTCCCGCCATGTGAGGCCGGGATCATAACCGGCATAGCCATTAATAACAATATCGACCTGACCAGCATCCTGATAACTGAGTTTAAAACCAATATAGATATCGTCCTGGCCGTCACCCACGCCTTTGAGAATGACTTCATCGGCAATGTCATTGATTGTCAAAGGGGCAACAAGTTTCCATTGGTTTCCCCCGCTGAAATTGACGGGGTTAGTTAGGAAGGTTATAACGTTCTTCAATAGTTGTGGAACGTTATTGGCCGTTCCGATGTGTGTTGCCATATGGGATCACCTCATTTCAGGCATAAGAAAACCCCCGGAAGCATTCCGAGGGTTTTGCCTTGTTTATTTATTTTTCCGTGTTGATGACTTCTTTCCATTCGGCAAGAACGGGGTCGGGGAGGATGTAGACGTATGAACCGGTCATAGTTTGAAATCTTAATGCAACTCGCTGAGCAGATTTAATTTGCTCAATGAATTCAATAGATAATGGTACGGTAATATGAGAATATTTTTTGTAACCATCCGCCAAAGAAATTATTCCATTTTTCGTAATGGTAATTTTCCGTGTTGAATTGTTGTCAATTCTCAATTCAATAAACGTATTGGTAAATAAGAATTCTTTAGATGTAATCCGATTAGCCCAAAGTTCGTACTCACTAGGACTAGTATTGACACATTTCCGAAACACTAGTTGATCTAGTTCTGTTGGGTCAGAAGTATTTGTCACACTATTTATCGTTACACCACCACTAAAACTGTCTTGACCTCTTGTTATCTCTGCATTAGCTACACCCATACCCATCAACATAACCAAACTCAAAATGAGTACAACTTTTTTCAAGCCGATCACCCTTTTTGACTATACTGTACCATTTTCTGCCGATTTGCGTCAATCATCGGGGTATATTTAGGATACGTCTAATAGTTCCTGCATCATCTTTAATATAATTCAGCAAAGCTCTTTTCCCTTCACGAGTCTGTACAAATTTACCCATTAAACCGGGATCAAGCACATTCATAATACTAAGCGGAATAGTGGTGCTGTTATTATTAACTAGCGATGCTGCCAACTCCTGCGGGCCAGGGATATCGGCAATGCTCCTATTAGTCAGAGAACCACCCACAGCATAGCGTTGAAGCATACTTACTGGTACACGTCCACTATTGATCGCGTTTAGAAAATTAGTGCCGTATTTCTTAACCGCATCACCTTTGATCATAAACTCTGCATTGCCAACTCGTATAAATTTTTTCAAGTTTTGTACCCATGCTAGAATACTGTCGCTTGTACTGGTTCCTGGCCCGCGAACCAAGCCGCTGTCCATTTCTCCGCCTTCCTTAAATCCTAAAGGCTTTGTTATGTCAATGCTCGTAGGAAATTTAAAATTCGAACTAGAGTTTCCACTTACAGAATTGCCATAACTGCCCAAACCAAATGCCGACATAAGCCGCTTCGTCATTTCTTGAGCATATATCTTTTGAATTGACTGCAGAACAGTGATTGCAAGGTTACGGAAAGCTTCGCCAAGATTTTTACATTCAATTACACCACGCTCTAAAAAGTCCAGTAAGCCATCCTCTAAGCCTTGTTTACTAGCTTGATGGATTCTATCAAGAAGGGTTGGTGTTTCTGCTAGTCGGCGGTTTAATTCGGCTAATTTTTGAAGATCAATTATCTTCGCAGCATTATTATTATTCCCGTTAAGCTTATCAATATCTCTAAGGTCTTTAGCTTGCCTTTCATACTCTGCAGCCTTTTCCCCAGTCTTCTGCCTAGTCGCCTCATCAATCTTATCCTGCTTCTGCATACTCGTTAAACTACGATTAGCGTTAATCATAGCAATTTCATTTTGCAGATCAGCGTCAATGCGCTGGATAACAGCATCGGCAAAATCATGCACGGATTTGACAATTTGGCGTAGCAATGCTTTTGCTGAGTTGGATAATTCCACATTATCTCCGGCATCCGCAATAATCCGTTTCAGTTCGGCAACAATTTTATCGGTCTTGGCCT
>Ga0316604_10000945_pt1 | contig 29290 bp, 23 predicted proteins | sample OWC_soil_day20_C_FD_207650 | JGI IMG/M metagenome (GOLD analysis project Ga0316604, IMG submission 207650) | Wetland soil microbial communities from Old Woman Creek delta, Ohio, United States - OWC_soil_day20_CT | ecosystem: Environmental > Terrestrial > Soil > Wetlands | place: USA: Ohio... | reverse complement strand
GAGGCCTGGATCAGCTACTACAATACACGCAGAAGACATAGTGCCTTGGGGGGCATTTCGCCGCTATGCTACGAGATTAGAAGAAACTCGCCATTTAATCTGTCCGCGTAGGCCAATATGGTTCACAGTCTAGTATGCAGTATAGGTTTACTGTTTTTATTTATCAACCAATTCTACAGAGGAATTGATTGGGGACAACTCTTTATAGGCGGTTTTGTTATTGTTGCTATCTGGACTGATTGTGAACGCTGGTTTCGCTACAAGTTTAGACGAAAAAAACACGTCTAAGCTGCATAGGACGAAAAAAGTATGGTATGCTGGTAACGGATAGGTAAAGAAAGTTAGCCTTCCAAAATGCGTTTGAGGAGGCATTAATGGATATTCAATTATTCCGGACTTTTCTTTTGGTAGCCGAACTAAAAAACATTACGCAAGCAGCTGAACAGTTAAATTTCACTCAACCGGCAGTCACTGCGCAGATTCGGATGTTAGAAGAACAATATGGGGTTTCCTTATTCGAAAGGATTGGGAAAAAACTTTATATTACTGACGCCGGGCGTGAACTAATCACACATGCGGAAAAATTGCTTGCTGTTTTTTACGATCTTAATACGGTAATGGAGAGTTTTTCTGATAACGACATACCTATAAAATTAGGAGCATCTACTTCAGCTGCCAGCTACTTCCTTTCACCAGCGCTATTAGAGTTTCAAAATCAAGGCATAAAAGGCTCTGTTATTGTTGATATCTGCCCCAATCTTCCCACAACTATAAAAGGGCTTTTAGATAATAATTTTGATATCGCTCTTGTTCATGACAAAATTAATAGCAGCCAAATCATACAATTCGACTTATCACACGAAAAGTTAGTATGGGTAGTTAAGCGTGAATTGTTTGCTATGAATCAGGATAAGCAAGACATTAGCCATTATCCTTTCGTAAATTTTAGGCCAGGCTGTGTGTACCGAAGTATCTTCGAAGAAACATTAAAAGAAAGAGCTATTCATGGTACTATCGAATATAGTGATGCCGAAGCTATTAAACGAGCCGTATTGGATGGCGTTGGTGCAAGTATCCTGCCGTACGTTCTGGTAGAGTCATACTTAAGTGACGGTACACTAGTTGAATTAAATAATGCACCACAACTTACATTTGTAATGTCTGTTGCCTTTCATAAAAATAAGGTGTTAACTCCGGCCATGAGAAAGCTCCTTATGATTTTTGCGGAGCACGGAAACATCCAAAGTAGTCTTGGTGAGTATATCAAGGCCATTAAATAAAAGTTTGTTATGACTATGATAAGTACCCTTAATTTCCATCCGGCTTATTATCGGGTTATGCTAGTAGCAGAGATAACTCGTTGAAGGAGGGAAATAGGATGGAAATGCTCGCATTTTACATCATTGCCATTTTTTTGCACAAGTACGGGAATCTAACACCAGATGATTATTAACACCGGTACTAGATATCACTAAGACTTTTTTACTCTAAGGAGATGGAGAATATTTATAATGCAAGTTACCTTCTGCTGGTATTAGCTGCCACCATTTGGGGCGCTCAGCCGGTAGTGGTAAAACCACTGCTGCAAGAAATGTCACCAATAGTGATAACCTTAACACGTTATGTAGGGGTTAGCGCGATATTACTGATTATTTTATTTATCAAGGAAAAAAGAATTCTTCCACCCGTGCGGTGTATTGTCACGCTGTCCTTAATGGGCACTGCAGGCATTGCCCTTAATAACACGCTGCAGTTTGCCGGATTGCAATCTTCTACTGTTATTAACTGCACCTTAGTATCGGCGACAACTCCGGTAATAACCGCTATACTTGCGTCTGTTTTTTTGAAGGAGCAGTTGCAAGCAGTTCAGTGGGGCGGAATCATCATCTCCGTGTCAGGTGTGCTGTTTTTAGTAACCCATGGTTCTGTGGAGGCGATCAGCAATTTTTCGTTTAATCATGGTGATATACTGTTTTTTGCTAGTCAAGTTTGCTGGGCTATATATTCATTATTAGGACGCAAAATCATGATGGAATTCTCGCCGCTGGCGGTTACGGCCTGGGCGGGAGCAGCCGGTACTATTCTAATGTGTATTGTTGCCTTATGGGATGGAACGACTGCTGCAGCAGACATAACTACCACTGGGATGTTATCAATGTCCTACCTGATTTTTGGCGGCGGCGTTCTGGCCATGACGTGGTGGAACTGCGGAGTTAAAGTGGTGGGGCCAAGTCGGGCAGCTGTTTTTACCAACATAATGCCGGTGGTTGGGATGATATTGGCGGTACTGTTTTTAGGTGAGCAAATAGGGTGGAGAGAGATTGTTGGCGGTCTGTGGATTGTTACCGGGGTGTACCTGACAACCAACCCCCAACTGTCGGGGCAGCAGAAGGAAGCTAACAGTTATAGTTAATACCGCGTTCAATGCTGTGCTTGCAGTTAAAACCGTAAAGGTATTATTGGCAGTAAATCAAACAAAGTCAAGACCACTGTTTTCAGTGGTCTTGACTTTGTTTGGTAAATCTACAGCTTCCACCGGCAGCCGAGGTTAATGCCCCACGGCATCTCCGTCTTATTCCCCCACGCGCGCTCCACGTCGAGGTATAACTGGTTTTTCGACGTATCGACCATCAGGCCTGCGCCAACCACCAGCCGCCCGCCTTTCAGGCTGGAGTCGAACGCCACTCCGTCCACCGTCGTCCGGCTTTCGCCGGCCAGCTCATGCACCCAGGCCAGCTTGCCGTACGTCTGGCGAGTGCTTCCCGTCGCAGTCGCCGTCTTGTGGCCGAATACCGCGCCAACCCTTAGCTGCAGCGACGTTTCGGCCTGCGCGTTCACCGCCAGACTATCGGTTGTCGTATAGCGCTTCCCACGCGTCCATAGCGCCGCCAGCTCGGCCTGCGGCTCAAAAAACGTCCCGTCGGCTTTTTCGAACCGTTTGCCCGTCTCTACCGATAGGCCGAAGCCCGGCGTGTTGTACTCGGCGCTGTCTCTGCCGCCGCCCAGAAGCGGCACGTCAAAGTGGTGGCGAAACCAGTTCTGTTTTGCCACGATGTCCCAGTATGTGCCGTCATCCTTTAGCCAGCTTGTGTAGCCACCGACATACAGGCTGTTTGAGTCGCCGTGTCCGCCCATCTCGAAGGACCGGTTGGCCCAGCCTGACCCAGCCACCCAACCGGTATGGCGGGTACCGCCGGTGTACTTGCGAGGAGAGTCGCTGCCTATTTCAATGCCGTACACGTGTTGCTCAAATCTCTGATCGCCCCCGGGCTTCACGTTGTATTTGCTCGCGTACGTCCGCGCCCACAGGCCGTCGCCGCTTGCCGTACCGGCACGCAGGTCGCCCAGGCGCTTTCTGATCTCGTTCACCTCTCCGTACCACATCGTGCTGCTGCTCAGCGACGTGCCGATGCTTGCATTCGCTGGTGTCGATGGGCCAAATGTGTTGTACAGGTAATAGTCATTCTCGCTGCCAACTACCAGGCTATTGTAGGCCGAAGACAACGATGTTCCCTTGGCCACGCCGTAGCGGTAAGGGCCGACATCGCTGCCGCCGTTAAAGGTTACGGTGTTCGGCAGCGCATCATTTATATCCACCAGTTGGACTACTCGGTACAGGTCAGTTGGATAGCCGCCGACCACCTTGACTTCGAATCTATGGCTGCCACTTGCTACGCCATGGATGATAACACGATCGCTTACGGTGTCGTCGTTAATGTTCATACTCGTACGGAATGTACCGCCAGTGCCTGCGAGGTCAGCGGAAATGAGGAGCTGGTTCGGCCCCGGCCCTGGCCTGGACAAAACGACCATTCCGCCGTTAAGTATCAGTTTGTTGAGGGTGGAGGGGTATGGTGATGTCCATACAGCGTTGTCGTTTAGTTCCATATTGATTGTACCGGAGCCACCTGTCATGCCGGTCAAGTGGCTTGATCCGTAGGCCGCGATGTTGATCGAGCCGCCAACGGTCCCCGCGAGGCCGCCGTTGCCGTAAAGGTTTTGCCCGTTTACTTTCACATTTAGCGTTCCGCCATTTGCGAAAAGAGCGAAACTTCCTGCGCCTGCCGCATTGATAGCAGTATTTGTAAGAGTGATAACGCTGCCGGCGCCATCGGCGGCAGCGCCGTGGCTGCTCATCCCGTCTGTTGTTATGCTGCCTCCGGTCATAGAGATTCTGCCGCCGGTATCGGCGTGCAGACCGTAATTGAGCCCGATTCCGCCGGTGGTATGCACGGCAACATTATTCAGCGTGATGACACCAGTATCAAGTGCTTCCACTCCGAAAGTGAGCGGCGCAATACCGGCGTTGAGGGTGATCGAGCCGCCGTTCATCGTCGCGTAGACCCCGTTTGATACAATAAGGGGTGTCTCGTCGTTTGTCACGATGCTGTCTGTGATTGTATATGGTCCGCCAGAAAAGTAATTCAATTGGTAGGTGATGGCGGCGCTGGCCGTCGCGGCCGGGATGGTCAGGAACAGGGTGGCGGCCAGAGCGGCGGTCAGCCGCTTTCTCCGCTGGTCTTTTCTGAGGTTTTTTAGCATGCAATTCCCCTCCAGTCGAAGTTCAACTACCCATGTAAAATTTATAGTTTCTTTCGACATTCTCCGATATTTTCCTTTAATGAAAATAAATGGACATGCGCGATTTTTGGAAATTAATATAAAAAGCATGGAGACAGGTTGCTTGCCTTAGAGTCATTCAATTCAATGATTGTATGAAAAATAAATATAGAAAAGACAAAGTTCCTGTGAAATGGTTTAACAATTTGCAGGAACTTTGTCTTTATATAGTTTTAGAAGATGCCTTTGAGGCGCTAGATAATGTTAATATGACGCATACTATGCTCAAGGAGTGAAGTATATGCGCTTTGTACCTAAACGAGCTTTTTTTGAGCCGCAGGCGTTAGAATTTCCGCTTGGCAAAAAGATCTATGATAACTTGAGGGATTTGTCAGTGCCTATAGAGTTAACCGGTTCGCATAATCGTGTTACCGGTATCCCGGGGAAAAACCAGCAGCAGTCATTTAGTGAAGCCAAGAATACGCTTGTTGTCGGTGTGCGTCGAAGCACTAAATTTTCAACATGCAAGCCATCGGCCCATTACCAACTGCCGTTAAATACCAGTTGTCCCGGGATGTGTGAATACTGCTATTTGGCCACAACACTAGGCAAAAAGCCATATTTGCGTGTATATGTTAACAATGAGGAAATATTGGAACAGGCCGACAAATATATAGCCGAACGCGCGCCGGAGGTGACCATTTTTGAAGGTGCTGCTACTTCTGATCCTATTCCTACAGAATACTTGACAGGAGTGTTGCGGCAAGCAATTGAATTTTTTGCCGAGCGAACATTGGGGCGTTTTCGGTTTGTCACGAAGTATACGGATGTTGATTCTCTTTTGAATGTCAGGCATAATGGTCGGACACGGTTTCGTTTCAGTCTTAACGCCCCAACTGTGATACGAAAATATGAACATTTGACACCATCGGCGGCGGAACGAGTGACAGCAGCGGTCAAAGTCGCTGCTGCTGGTTATCCACTGGGGTTCATTATTGCTCCTATTTTTCAATTTGAGGGGTGGGAGGAAGAATATGACTGGTTGTTTCAATCCCTGAATGACCAGTTGCCCCAGGAAGCCCGCAGGGATATTACTTTTGAATTTATCAGTCATCGCTTTACCAAGCGGGCAAAAAGTCAGATACTGGATCTGTTTCCACAAACCACTCTCCCCATGGACGAAGAAGCGCGACGATTTAAATATGGCCAATTTGGCTATGGCAAATATCTTTATCAAGAGAATACCATAATGGCGTTAAAGGAATATATGTTTGAAAAGGCAAAAAGGTACTTTCCAGAGGCTAAAGTGGATTATTTTGTATAATTGCTTAGGAACACATTTTTTATTTAAGATTATCCTGGCCCTTGGAGGTAGGGAAATTTTTTTGTTAGGGTGACGACACCTTATAATACTTTTATGTTAAATAATTATAATAAGCACAGGAAGGATTTTGCGGAAAAGCATGGAAGTATAAAAGATCTTTGCATACTTTGCTTAAAAGAAACTTATTTGTCCCTGGATAATTCCGACTACAATTCAGGCGGCGTTAAAACGCCGTCTGAATTAAGTCTCCACTTATCTAAATTTTGAAAGGTTTATGATAATAATAAGGACGATAGCTTTGTCTGCAATATTTACAGTAAGCTCAGGAGGTATTTTATGTTAAATCAAACTGTTTTGGCGCTTGGGAAAAAGCGCTCGACAATTCGGGAAATCTTTGAATTCGGTAATCAGCGTGCCAAGATTGTTGGACGGGAAAATATCTTTGATTTTTCAATCGGCAATCCCAATGTGCCGGCACCGGAGTCAGTACAAGATGCAATTCGCGACATCATTACTACAAAACATCCATCCGCTATTCACGGTTATACTTCGGCGCAGGGTACGGAAGACTGTCGTGCTGCAATTGCCGAGTCTTTGAATGCCCGGTTTGGTACTGACTACTCGGCAAAAAATCTGTATATGACACTTGGTGCAGCTGCATCTATTTCGATTTGCTTTACAGCGCTAACCGCTGCGCCTCAGGATGAGTTTATTGTTTTTGCGCCGTTTTTCCCGGAATATCAGGTGTTTATCGAGCATGGTGCCGGTGCTAAATGTGTAATTATCCCGGCTCAGGTCGAAGATTTTCAGATTAACTTTGCAGAATTTGAAAAAAAATTAAATCCGCATACCAAGGGAATTATTATTAATTCTCCCAACAATCCTTCCGGCGTAGTTTATTCAGACGAGACCATTAACCGCCTGACTGCGTTGCTTAGCGCAAAATCAGAAGAATATGGTCACCCGATTTATCTGATTTCTGATGAACCTTATCGTGAAATCATTTATGATGGAATTACGGCTCCGTTTATTGCACCAAGCTACAAGAACACGCTGGTTTGTTATTCATATTCCAAATCGTTATCTCTTCCAGGGGAACGTATTGGTTATGTGCTCGTGCCTAATACCGTAGATAATTTTGAAGATGTATATGCTGCTGTCTGCGGCGCTGGTCGTGTACTGGGATATGTTTGCGCGCCGTCACTATTCCAACAAGTGATTACCCGTTGTGCCGCAGATGTAGCCGATATTTCCATTTACGAAAAAAATAGAAATATTTTATTTGAAGGTCTGACTTCTATGGGTTACAGTTGTGTAAAGCCAGAAGGCGCATTCTATCTGTTCCCCAAAACACTGGAAGAAGATGATTTCGCATTCTGCGAACGCGCTAAAAAGTATGATCTGCTACTTGTACCCGGTAGCGATTTCGGCGCTCCTGGCCATTTCCGCATTTCTTATTGTGTACAAACCGAGACTGTGCAGCGTGCCCTGCCTTTGTTTGAGAAGTTAGCCAAGGAGTATGGACTGTAGGACAAGTGTTTTTATAACTTTAGCATGTTGAGAGTGGAACTGACATTGCTATAAATCAAAAGGCATCTCCAAAATTGAGAGATGCCTTTTTGTCTTACTTGGAGGTTTTTTCTTCTGTTGGTAGATCGGAATTACAATATGGACATTTTTTTAATTTAATTCCTCTGATTGATGTAATCTGTTTTTTGCAATTTGGGCATTCGTTTTTTTTACCTGACATTGGTCTACCACTACCACAGCACATTAATAATCACCTCTTTTCTTTGGTGGAAAAAAAGAAAAAGTCTCAGCCTTGTCCCAAAATGGGAAAAATTCTAAAAAAAATCAACTGTTTGGGAGAAAGTAACTACAACATATATGGGGTATTAGTTTTTATATCACAAGATACTGTGTTTTGGCTTTGGCATGTTTCATGCATATTTTTAAAGATTATAATAACGAAAATAACAAACCAGGAGGATATGTAATTGAAAAACGCAATTATTATATTTGCGAAGGTGCCAAAAGTTGGAGAAAATAAAACTAGGCTTACAACAGAGCGCGGTGGTATTTTTACAACTGAAGAAGCAACACAATTTTATGAGGCTTCTTTATTAGATGTGATTGCAAGCTGCATTGCTGCAAATTGTTGTGATGTATATATTTGTATAAACAGAAACGGTGATACGAATTATTTAAACGCAATAATTGAAGCAGAATTCGGCAAGAATGCGGTAAAAGAAATTTTTGCCGATAAAGGGCAATCGTTTGATCAAGGAATGCAATATGCAGTCGATTATCTGTTTAAGTACGGAACTGATCAAAGGTTAGCAGATGGTGTATTTATCGTCGGTGGAGATACGCCAACACTTCAACCTTCTACACTTCGTAATGCAATAAAGAGACTTGAGTTAATAGCAGCCAGTGAAAAAGCTTTTCAGTGTGCAAAACAAACCAAAATAATAAATCCAACTATTGGTGCAGGAATAATAGAGTCTGTTGATCAAGAAGGGGGATTTAATCTAATTGGATATACTTATACTACGCCTTTTTCCTTTAAAGAAGTTTTTTATAATGTAGATGGTGTAACTGCTTTAGATATGATCGCGCGAAAAGCATTGGCAAGTGATATCCCAATAAACTTGATTGAAATGATTCCGGATATTGATTTGCCTACAGATTTGGCCAGTTTGCTGCCGGTACTAAATACTTTACAGGTTGTAGGAAAATATGATTCTGATGTTAAGTTACCGAAGCGAACGATGAAATTTTTGGAAGAGATGGGGTTACAAACATTTGCGCCGGTAACCGCGATTATTGATTAGTTAAGGGATTCAAAATGATACGTATTTTATTAGTTTGTTTCACTTTGCGACATATAAACGCCGATTTATACATGTATATAATTAACAAGCAATATTTGTGCCAATTTTTTATAGAAGAAAGGTACAAACTCCTGACTGTCGTAATTGCAATTAGAATGGGATTGGCAAATCTACCCCAGTTCATATAAACTGTAGTAGAGGTGTAAAGTGTGAAAGAAAATATAAATTTGGACTTCACTGGATTAGTATCGGAGTTGCTTTATCCGGCAGGGCAGGAAGCAAAGGCCAATAAAATTATTAAAGTGGGCAACATTATCGGTCGACTGGACCCGCTTACAGAATTTCAACAAAAAATAATAGTTGGGGTAATTTCTTTAGTTCATAAGCGGATAGATGGCACCCCGCCTGCCAGTAATGAAACTTATGTAATGGAATTAAATGAGATATTGAAGAGTTGCGACGTTGAACAAGCAGAACTTAGTAGTTATTTGATTAATGAAATCGAAAAGTTGGTCAAAAAGGGAATTTGGCTATATGAAGAGGCCACTCAGAAACTAACACGAACTCACTGGTTTCAATCAATAGAAATTAGTAATCGAAAAGTTGTTTTTCAATTTGCGGAAAAAATAGTTCCTATAGTCACCGAATTTACGTTACTAGATACAGAATTACAAATAGTTAAGGGATTACGATATAAAGGTAAACATACTGGGACAGTTTTTGAGATGATTTGGAAGTGGAGAAATCAAGGCATAATTGAGTATTCTATTCCTGAGATTATGAAACAACTGTCACTGGAACACACAAGATATTCTTATGGTCAGTTAAGGCTGCGGGTTATAGAACCATCTATCGAAGAAATTTATGCCTGGGATGATTCAGTTTTTATAAGGTTCGGTCCGACCTTTGCGGGACGCCGGGTTGAAGGTGTTTGGTTTGAAGTGAAAGCTGGTGAAGAAGCTAGGAGAGTTAGACAACAATATCCGGACTTTAAATTTTCTTCTCCAGAGGACAAAATAAACGGTTAGATAAACAAAGTATCGATTGCAATTAAAAAAACACTTGCAATCGATACTTTGTTTGCTATATAATGGCATTAAAAATTGCGGCAATTATTTTGATAAAAAAAACAAAGAAGGGATAACGAATGAGAGAATTTGAGCAAGTGATGCTACAGAACTGCCAAGTATTAGAGAAGGGACAAATCAAATGCTTGCAAATGAATCTTGGATATACTTGCAATCTAAGCTGTAAGCACTGTCATGTCGAAGCAGGTCCTAATCGGTGGGAACAGATGGATGTAACAGTAATGGATGACTGTTTGCAATTTATCACGCAGACGCGAGTAGCAACTGTTGATATTACTGGAGGAGCGCCAGAAATGAATCCTAATTTGCGTTATCTAATAAAAGCGCTGCGTAAATTGGAATTTGTTGAGAGTATACTAATTCGTAGTAATCTTGCCATTCTAGATGAGAATAAGTATGAGGATTTACCGGAGTTCTTTGCTGAAAATAATGTAGATATTATTGCATCATTACCATGTTACTTAGAGGAAAATGTTAATAGCCAGAGAGGTAAGGGCGTTTATAACAAAAATATCAGGATACTGCAAAAATTAAATAGTTTAGGGTATGGGGGCCAGGGGCCTAAATTGCACCTCGTATATAATCCGGGCGGCAACTTCTTGCCGGGGCCTCAGCAAGAGCTGGAGGTTGCATATAAGGAGAATTTGGGTAAAAGATTCGGTCTAAAGTTTAATAGTTTATTTACCATTACCAATATGCCGATTGGCCGTTTTAAGCAAGCGTTAGAGAAGCAAGGTCTGCTGGAGGGCTATATGAATTTACTTTCAGGGAAGTTTAACCCGGAAAATCTGGACAAAGTCATGTGCCGTAATTTGATAAATGTCGATTGGCAAGGAAGGGTTTACGATTGTGATTTTAACCATGTCTTGCAATTGCCGGCAGATACTGAAGCTAATTATATTGGTAAAATTACCGGTGAAGAGTTAATTGGAAGAACTATTAAACAAGGGAATCATTGCTTTGCTTGTGTAGCAGGGGCCGGCAGTAGCTGCCAGGGAAGCTTAAACAACAAAGCAGTTTAGAATCAAGTCTTGATTAAAATAGATAGATAGGGGCGATATTTATGAGTTATTTAGAAACGGCCCATGAATTATACAAAGAAGCGGCATTAACGCCGCAGGCCAGTCTCTGCTGTGTAACAAGCGGGTCACGACATTTGCCGGAATTGACAGTGCCGGATATTATGCACGAAATGAATTACGGTTGTGGGACAACAGTACATTACGGAGACCTAAAACCAACAGATACGATACTTTATGTCGGCGTAGGCGGGGGATTAGAGGCGCTACAGTTTTCCTATTTTACGCGTAGAATACATTCGGTTATTGGCGTTGACCGTGTGCCCGAAATGTTGGGTAAGGCTAAAGAAAACTTTGAATTAGCTGCCGATTTGAATACCTGGTTTCAGCCAGGTTATATTAAGCTGCTAGAAGGAGACGCACTAAGTCTGCCTGTAGAAAGCAACCTTGTTGATGTTGCCGCGCAGAATTGTCTTTTTAATATATTCAAGGATATTGACTTGGAAAAAGCATTAGCGGAAATGTATCGCGTACTAAAGCCTGGCGGCAGATTATATATGTCAGATCCGATCACAACAAAACCAATTCCGGAACAATTGTGTAAGGATGAACGGCTGCGGGCGATGTGCCTTTCCGGAGCATTAAGCTATCAAGAATACCTAGCTAAAATTATCAGTGCAGGTTTTGGTACGATCGAGATCCGCTCTCGTCGTCCTTACCGCATTTTGGATAAGGCTAGATATGGTGTAGGCGAGGACATCTTATTAGAGTCTGTTGAACTAATAGCATACAAAAATCCTGTTCAAGCTGATGGTGCTTGCATTTTTGCAGGGGAAACCGTACTTTATTTTGGCGAGGAAGATTTTTTTGATGATGGTAAAGGGCATCTAATTCAACGTGACATTCCGTTACCTATTTGTCAAAAGACTGCTCAAAATCTTCGGGCATTGAACCACAAAGACTTATTAGTGACTGAGCCGACGTATCACTACAGTGGCGGCGGATGCTGCTAATAAGTTTAGAGTGATTAAAATGTCTTAATTTGAGACAGAGAATATAATTATATTTAAAATAAAAATGTGCGATTATTCTGAGATCTTTGATGCATAGTTTTTTTATGAAGGAAGTAGTCTCAAAATGAGACTGCAGCGTAATAATTGTCCTTTTTTGATTCTTGACGCTCAGGTATATTAGTGTGATACTCATGGTAGTAAAGGGGTGTTGTAGATAATGGCTTTTACACTTAATGATGCTGCAATGTTATGGGATAAACTGAAACAGGGCGGTCAGACTCGCTCAGTAAGTAAATTGGCTATGGATTTGGAAAGCTACCAAACGCATGAAGAATTGCAAAATAAATTGCGGGAAATTTTCGAATTGGCAGATAGTGAATTCCCGGAAAAATCTCATGTCATACATGTAAGGACAACTCTTTTATCAGCGCTAAGCAGTATGGAGGCAGAAGCCGGCAGGGGCCAGGGATGCAGCAACTGCTAAGGGAACTCGGATAATTGCCGGCGTGATTCAAGGGGGCGCGTAGTTGTGTGTTGGTCCTGTAATCCGTATTGCGGAGGGTGCAAGCCGCCTAAAGAAAAACCAGTTAAATGCGGTGAATGCGGGCACTATACTTTTCCTGAACTTAAGTACTGCAAAAAATGCGGTGCAGCGTTAACGCCACCCAAGGAGCGGCCAACCGTAATGTGCTTATATATTGGAGCGATGTGTGCAAATCCTTGCAACAAACACAAAAAGCCTTCGCAGGATGGGCAGACAAAAACGTGCAAATGGCATACACCCTCTAAAAGTGAATCAGTTATTGAAACGACACTAGAGTAAAGGTTGCGGAGGTTACTATGGATTATCCTTCTTTTACAAGTTCAGGTTTTGGAGAAGAAACAATTATATTTTCAAAAGGCGAATATGTATTGCTTGACATGGTAAATAAAGGCAGCCGATGTCTTGGCAAGACCGCCGAAGAAGCAAAACAAAAGCTTAAGGAAATCAAAAAAGAGCATTTAGCATATCAAATACCAGGGTAAAAAGCTAATAGCATAATAGCTGAACATTATTTGAAGTATGAATTGCCGAATTATAAGAAAAATAAAATATTTTAAAACTGCTTTTTATAAAGGAAATAATTGCCTTGTGCAAGAAGTATTAAAAAGACGAATCCGAGTCTGCATTTCCCATGAGGAAGTGATGAGCTAGAGGTATGAAAAGCAATTTTTATGCCTGCCCAATTGTGCGAAGGAGAGTCTAGTAACCTAGACTGCTTTTTTTTTATTCGATGACTACCTAACGATCTAAGACTCCCTCTTCATCTCATTAACAACTTGTAATCCCTGTTCTTGACGGACAGGGAACAGGTTGTAAAATTCGAAATAAGTTCGCTATGAGTCTTCGGACCCCAAGGCTTACTTTATGCAAGAGAGAGTCTTAGATCGGGGCAGTATCCGGATAACTTCGACTAGAATTTAGGCGGTGCTAAAACGCCGTCTGAATTAAGTCTCCATTTATATTACTAGGACAAAAATTTGATGGAGGGGTTGTAAGTGGCGGTTACACATTACACGAATGGTAGTTCACCTTCACAAACGGAACAATCTACTCTTAAAAAGGAATTACTATTTCAAGAACGGTGGCAAGCTATTCTTAGGTGTAAGGAAGAGTTTTTACAAAATCAATTGGAGGATCCACTCCAACATCCTTTCATGGATCAGGAAGTTGCTGCTTCTTGGATTAGATCGCGTAATAGGGGAGTGAACCCTTATTCGGTTGCAACTGGAAGCCATTTAGACTTGCAAAAATTATCGGAAATTTTCGAAAAGAACCAAACACTTATAGAGATTACTAAATCATTGTCGCACTCTTTCAAAGAAATGATTCTTGCCTGCGGTTATATTTTTTATTTACTTGATAATAATGGCGTCATACTAATGCATGAGGGGAATTTTGAGAATTTTAGCACACTTCCTGAATACTATTCACGGACCGGAATTATTGCCAATGAAGATGCGGAAGGCACAACTGCTCATGAACTGTGTCTGCGGCTTAAACGCCCGGTACAGTTGTTGGGGCCGGAGCATTATTGTGTAGCTTTTCAAAATAGTATTGCCACAGCTGCACCAATAAAAGACGACAGTGGTGACATCAAGGCGGCTTTAGTGTTAGTGAGCCAACCCTTGCTTAACACTCCCGATGAGGATACCCTCAGACGGATGGGAATGTATAGTTTGGGTTTAGTAACGTCCTTGGCAACCGCTGTAGAGACTCAAGTTGAATTAAATAAAACAACAAAGAGTTTGGATAATGCAAAAAAAGCGGCAGAAATGGCTAATAAGGAACTGCAAGACACCAGGGATAAGCTCATAGCTGTTCACAGCACGCTAAATGCAACTTCCGCATTTATTGATGAGGGAATAATAATTGTCGACAAAGATGGCTTGATTATGCACATTAATCCGACCGGAATGCATATGCTGAAGTTAAGCCCGAAAGAAACACTTAACCGGAATATAAGTGAGTTTCTGGACCAGAATTCAAATGTAATGTCTGCGGCTAAAAAAGGTGAGAATTTTGCTCTTGAAGAAAAGCTATATGTTGGTGGCGATAGATGGTTGTATCATTTGTCTGTCCGGCCAGTAATAAATCAGGATACTGCGGAATTAGATTCAATTGTTTTGAAATTTAGTCCCTATGAAAAAAGTGCTGCCCAAAATAAAAAAATAAGTAACTCAGACGTGTATACTTTTGAAGATATTGTAAGCGAAAATAAGGACTTTATAAAAAGTTTGGCTTTGGCTCGACGATTTGCCAGTTCACCGGAGAATATTTTGATAATAGGGGAGAGTGGAACAGGAAAAGAGTTGTATGCGCAGGCTATTCACAATGTAAATCGGCCGCAAGGACCATTTATGGCAGTCAATTGTGCAGCCATGCCTAAGGAGTTAATCGGAAGCGAGTTGTTTGGTTATGAAGGTGGCAGTTTTACCGGAGCAGAACGGAGCGGGCGGCCTGGTAAAATTGAACTTGCCCATGGAGGTACACTTTTTCTTGATGAAATTGGTGATATGCCGCTAGAACTTCAAGCTGTATTACTCCGCGCACTGGAAGATAAACAAATAATGCGTGTAGGCGGCAGCCGGTATAAAAAAGTAGACTTTAGATTAGTTGCTGCCACAAACAAAAACCTTTATAAAATGGTAAAGGAAAACTTATTCCGTGAAGACCTTTATTTCCGGCTGTCGGTTTTAACCATTGATATACCCCCACTCAGAAATAGAGGTAATGATGTTTTAGTACTTAGTCAATTTTTTATTGAAAAGTATTGCCAAAAATATAGTTGGAAATCACCTAAAATAAGCGCTGCTGCCCAGAAAAAGATTAGTGAATATGGCTGGCCAGGTAATGTGCGGCAGCTGCAAAATGCGATGATATATGCAGTCAATACTACTCAAGATGGTCTAATTAAGCCTGAAAATTTACCGAATTATATTATTCTCGAAACTTGTCCGGTAAAACTCGATGATAGTGTCAATAATAAAGGAAACGTAGGCGAAATGCTATGTTTGGAAAACCTTGAAAAAGCTGCTATAGAGACCGCACTGGTTCATTCAAACAATTATGTCCCCCAAGCAGCTGAAATTCTGGGGATTAGCCGGTCAACGCTATATAGAAAACTTAAAGATTATAACATCGAATACTAATTTGAAATAGTGATTACCAAAAAAGTCCTTAATGCGGGGACTTTTCTTTTTTTGCCCTAACAGAAAGTATAACTTTCTGACAAACAGGATAAGAGCAACATCGGCTTGCGCTTTCGCCAAAGATCGGCGCAAGCCGTGTTTTCTTTAAAAATTTAGGCTTGAGTGTCACTAAAACTGATAACCGGGGTTAGTAATAGTCCTAAATTGATATTTTGCTCTCAAAAATAGATAGCAGAATTTTTGTTAATTTCTAAGAATATAAGGCAGTTTCGCCGATTGAAGTTTCCTAAAAATAGATTATCAGTTTGTTTCTAGGATTTCTAAAAAAAACACTGAAATCCTGGGAATATGCTGCTTTTTAGAGGTGAAAGGCGAATTGGCACGTTTGTTGCATAACAAAGTTTGGTAAAAAGGAGGTGATGTTATGTCAGAAAACAAACAAACCGAAGAAAAATCTCAACAGGCTGAGACTCCGAAAGAGCAAGCTGAAAAACCCAAAATCCCGGCATCAGCTCGTAAGCCAGGACAAAACTATTCCACTCCCAAATTTACAAAATAGTAGTAAATGACAGTAACCTAGCAAATAGGGTGCTGTGCAAAATCGTAGAGGTTAATTGCGATCGGGGATGCCGAAGATAGAAAGATGTTTGTTTCTGTGCCTGAGAGGCAGCTGTCTTTCTGATCGCAATTTACCTATACGCCATGTTTTCTTAGCTAAATTTACTTAGCGTATTATAGGGATTATACAAAAACGGTTTTTATTATGATCCTATAATGACATTATGTCGCAAAAGCGGATTGCTCGGTTGGTATAGGGGGGCGGCCGTATTATGTACGCGAAAGTAAAGCGGATTGTTCTCAAAAGGAGAATACGACAATTTATCTAGTAATAGAACAATCCAGCTAATTAGCTGCGTTTTGGAATATTTCGTAAATTGGCATGCTTTATGCACTACTAGTAACCGGACGACACAGGCAACCCATTTTCAACAGGCTATACTCGGTACAGCAAGTACAGGAGTAATGGTACACTCAGCCATGAAAATATTCTGGTACGCCAAACGTCTGGGGAGGTGTCTGGTAAAGCTGATAGTGGGATTGTTTCTAAAGCTAAGAAGTTTCTGAAAGGGTTGGTGAGGTAATGAAAAAAGAATGGATGGAAAAACACGCAGACGGTAGTTATACGGTTCGTACTTGTGGTTGGTCGCCTCCCGGAGACCATCCGGTAGGCTGCGGCATGAAGCTTCATGTAAAAGATGGCAAACTAGTGAAAGTTGAGGGTGATCCTGAGCATCCGATTAGTCAAGGACGTCTATGCGTACGTTGCCTGACTTTGCCGGAATTTGTGCATCATCCTGACCGTATTATTTACCCAATGAAGCGTGCGCCGGAAAATCGCGGCAAAGATAAGTGGGAGAAGATTACCTGGGATGAAGCCTATGATATCATCGTTGAAAAGGTAAATGGCTTTAAGAAGAATCACGGTGCTGAGTCCATCATCGTATTCGGCGGAACTGGCCGGGAAGCTTGCCTGTATTACTATCCGCTTGGTTTCTCCACACTGCAAACACCAAATGTATGCTATCCGCTGAGCGGCTGGTCCTGCTATGGTCCACGCTGCGCGATCACTGACTATATCCTTGGTGCAGGTTATCCGGAAATTGACTTTGCCGGCCATTATCCAGACCGCTATGATCATCCTGGATATAGAGTGCCTGAATATCTGGTACTTTGGGGAAAAATGCCATTATGGTCGAATCCTGATGGATTCTATGGACACTCCATCATTGATATGATGAAACGTGGAACTAAGATTATTTCTATTGACCCACGTTTAAATTTCCTTTCTGCTCGGGCAGCTTACTGGATGCAATTACGTCCAGGTACTGATACTGCACTTGCTCTTGGCTTCCTGAATGTAATCATCAATGAAGATCTCTATGATCATAAGTTTGTTGAAGACTGGTGCTATGGCTTTGACGAGCTTAAAGAACGTGTTCAACAATATCCTGTTGAAAAAGTTGCTGAGATTACCGGCATACCGGCTGCAAAAATTATTGAATGTGCGAGAGCTATGGCTACTGCCAAACCTACCGCTATTCAATGGGGGCTGGCTGTCGATGAAAATCCGAATGGTGTACAATTAGGTCATGCTATCCTTTCGCTCTCAGCCATTACCGGCAACCTCGACGTGCCGGGCGGCATTACCTTAGGACCACCCGCTGCTCTTCTTGGCAAATGGCGTGTGGAAACACGTTCGCAGATCTCCGAAGAACTTTGGGAAAAACGTATTGGCGCCAAAGAATGGCCTGCTCTTAGCACTGCCTTGGCTACTACCCACCCGGATGAGACGCTGGACACCCTGGAATCAGGTAAGCCTTATAAACTCAGAATGGGTTGGTTCAATAGCAGTAACTTTATTACTCCCACTAACTCGGCTGCTCCGCAAAGATGGTATGAGGCCCTCAAAACCCTGGAATTTAACGTTGTTCAAGACTGCTTCATGACCCCGACCGCAATGGCTTTTGGTGATATCTTCCTACCGCTTCCGACTTTTGCTGAGCATGACGGCGTGGTATTGACTCACTTTGGACGAAATGCTATTTTTGCCGGCGCAATGAACGAAGCATTCCGGGTTGGTGACACCAGGTCAGATATTGAGGTTTGCATCGAATTAGGTAAACGCCTCAATCCGGAAAACTGGCCGTGGGAAAATGTTCCCGACTTCTTCACTGATCAGCTTAAACCAGAACTGGGCATTGACTTTGACGGCTTAAGAGAAGCCGGCGTATTCCAGCCTGGTTATGAGTACAGAAAACATGAGACCGGCAAACTGAGATTTGACGGAGAGCCTGGCTTTAACACCGTAACAGGCAAGGTTGAGCTTTACTCAACACTCTTTGAAGAGTGGGGCGAAGATCCGCTTCCTTACTATAAAGAGCCGCCATACAGCCCGGTAAGCACTCCTGAAATTGCGAAGGAATATCCATTGGTACTGACTACCGGCGCCAGAAAAACCACCTCCTTCCATTCAGAGCATAGACAAATTAAATCTTTGCGCGATATTGATCCAGATCCGATTTTGGAAATTAATCCGGAAACGGCTGCAAGCCTTGGCGTTAAAGAAGGCGACTGGGTATATATTGAAAACCAATTTGGTAAGTGCAAAGAAAAAGCTCATTTAATGCCTGCTATGAAACCTAATGTTGTTCATGCTACTCATGGCTGGTGGTTCCCTGAGGAAGAAGCCGAAGAACCAAGCCTGTATGGTGTATGGAAATCCAATATTAATACCTTGATCCCTCATAAGCACATTGGTAAACTTGGTTTCGGTGCGCCGTTCAAAGCTATTCTCTGCAAAGTATATAAGGCAGAAGACTAATACTTAAAATTCGAATGGAGGGATAAGGATGTCTCGTAACGGTTTATTGATTGATTATGAATATTGTACAGGCTGCCATAGCTGTGAAGTTTCTTGCAGAAATGAGAAAAACCTCCCTAAAGACAAATGGGGAATTAAAATGACTGAAGTAGGCCCGTTTAATGTAGAAGGCGATAAATGGGAGTGGAACTTTGTTCCGGTACCTACTCAAATTTGCGATTTGTGCGAAGACCGCCTGGCTAAGGGACAAAAACCAGCGTGCGCTCTTCACTGCCTGGGTCAATGTATGGAAGTTGGTCCCATTGACGAATTGGCGAAGAAAGCTGAAGCAAAAGGTAAAAGCGTAGCTATATTTGTGCCTTAAGCTAAGGTTTTTAGTAAAACTTTATCCTTAATGAGTATAGTGAATGCCATGACGGGCCCTTTCGAGGGCCTGTTATGGCATTACTCTTATAAGCTAAGAAGTTTGACGCTAGCTTATAAGAGTAATCATTCCACATAGCTTAGCGTCATCACTCCCCTACCCAATCGTAGCGAATACACGTATAAAGGTAATTATCAGTTATTTCAAAATATTCATTAGCATAGGTCTGATGGAAGGAGAATAAAATGGCAAAAAAATTTACCATTTCAGAAGTAATTGATTCTTTCGGGGTTAATAAATTTACCTGGTCTATCTTTTTCTTTCTGGGTATGTCAATGGTTTTTGATGGTTATGACTACATGGTTGTCTCTTACACGATGCCGCAAATATCTGCTGAATGGGCTTTAAATAAAGTGCAAACCGGGAGTCTGTCCTCCTGGAGCATTTTTGGTTTAATCCTGGGCGGAGCAATGGCTGGTATCATTTCCGACAAAATCGGCAGAAAGAAAACCTTAGTGTATTCAATTGCCACGTATTCGTTATTAACAATTCCAATCTATTTTGTTCAGAGTTTTGAGTGGTATGCTTTTTTTCGGGTGTTGACAGGCATGGGACTAGGGGCTTGCATTCCTGTTGTTACAACAATGTTTTCAGAAACTGCGCCAACTAACCGCCGAGCTTTATTTATAACCTTTGGTATGGCCTGGATGATTGTTGGCTGGGTATTAGGCGGTCTTATACCCACAATTGTTGTTCCCTTGTATGGCTGGAGATTGTGTTATTTAATAGGAGGTATTCCTTTTCTGTATGCTATTTTCTTGCACTTCCAAATGCGTGAGTCGGCTCATTGGTTGGCCAATAACGGACGCAAGGAAGAAGCTGTAAAGGTTCTTCAAGATATTGAAAGAATCGCCACCGGAAAAACTACTGAGTGGGATATCAACGACTTAATTGTTCCCCAAAAGTCCAAAGTTGTCGGGCCTAAAGCCATCTTTTCCAAAGACTATAGGCTGGCAACGGCTGGTATTTGGCTTACTTATTTTTGCGGGTGTTTTATCGTATATGGTATCAATGCCTGGCTGCCATCTCTGATGTTGGAGAAGGGTTTAAAATTATCTTCAGCTTATGGATTGGCAATAGCCAATAATGCTGCAGCAGTACTTGCTAATTGTTCGACCGGGTTTGTTGCTGAAATCATTGGGCGCAGGAAAAATCTTATTTGCAGTTATTTTATTGCCGGAACGTCTATTCTGATTATGGCTTATGTTCCAAGTAATTTTGCAGCCATTCTGGCGGCCAATATCTTTATGGGGTTTGCAATTAATTATGCGATTACCGCTGTACAACCGTTAATGGCCGAGAGTTATCCAACAGAGTTTAGAAATACAGGAGTAGCCTGGTGTCAGGCTTTTGGACGATTGGGCGGGGCTTTAGCGCCAATCGTGGCCGGGCTGATAATGGCCATGAATCTTGGGCCACAGATGTCCTTTTTGTTTTATATCATACCGGCCATGGTCGGCGGTTTAGCCGCGTATTTGTTTGTAAAAAAAGAGACTAAAGGCAAATCCTTGGATCAACTTGCCGTCGAACAGCAAACTGCCCCAATTAGCATCAAACGCGTTTGCGGCGAGGGTGAATAGCTGTCATTAACTGGCTTTATGCTACAAGCAAGTGTCATGGCGCCTGCCTTGCAGAACTGTCATAACACTTGCTTTTTACTAATTTGCCTTGAAAAGTGAAGGAAGTGGCGAGAATGCCGTTTATCTGCAAAAGTGCAATGCTGCTTTTGACGATGCTGAATCTCATAGCGCCATTTGTTCTGGTTGATTTGTCAAAACTTGAATTTATAGTGGTGATTATTGTTTTAACATCAGGAATTGTGCTTATGGGTAAAAATTTTAAACGAATAACCCTAACTTTTTTGTTTTTTGGATTGTTGTTGCTCTTTTATTCCAGTCAACCGTTTTCTATATGGATTCAAGCTGCAAATTCGATGATGAATGTAATTTGCATAATCTTTATTATGCAAATGTTTGCAATCCCGATAGAAATTGGCGATTATAATACAGCTATGCAGGACTGGTTGTTAAAATCCTCCAGAGGAGAAGCCGGACTTTTTTTATTGGCCAGCATTGTTACCCATCTTGTTTCTAGTTTTTTATCTTTTGGAACCATTCCGGTAATGATTTCGTTGTTGGAAAAAACGTTAAAACATAGTGTGAACAATTATGATCGTTTTATTTCGACAGTTATTTCACGCAGTTATGCCTTGGCCGTCTTATGGGCGCCAGGTGCAATTAACCTGTTGTTAGTTGTTCAGGCAACAGGCGTTGGGTGGATGGAGTTATTTATTCCTGGGATGATTTTGAGCCTGATTGGTATCGTAACTTCTTATAGTATTGAAAAGAAGTTAAATTTATCATCAAAGCAAGTGGTTGTGAGCACATGCGGCGATAAAATTAATCTAAGCAACACCAGTAAGAAGGCAAAGGCTTACCATGTTATTTTAGCAGTAGTGAGTCTGATTGTTGGTACCATTTTTTTCGCAAAACTAAAAATAGGTGCAAGTACCAATCAGATTATGCTTGCCGGGACTATTGTTGTTGTAGGCTGGATAGCTTATTTTGTAAAACAGCCTGGCTTCAAGGTAACATTGCGAGAATACTGGAAGAGCGGCTTGTTAAAAACAGTTGATTTAGCATCGTTATTTGTTGCAATGGGGATTTTTTCGACGGCTGTCCAGCAATCCGGCGTATGTGAGCTTATCCAGCCAGAACTGCAGGTTATTGTTAATGGAATGGGCGTATGGTCAATGGTTTTGGTGCCAATACTGATGATTTTGTGTGCAATTGCCGGAATTCATCCCTTTATATCAATTGTGTTATTCGGACAGGTACTAACCGCAATTGAGTTGCCGCTCGCACCGATATCGATAGCACTCAGTCTGGCTTTAGGCGGAAGTATTTCTTATATTATTTCGCCCTTTGCCGGAATCGTCCTGACCTTGGCTAAGTTTATAAATTGCCGGACAGTTGATATTGCTTTGCGTTGGAATGGGCTTTATAGCCTGATAATTTTTATTGAAGGGCTTATTTTTGCTTATGCTTGGGGCTTCTTGCATGTATTTGAATCCTAAAATGATACTGTGATTGTAAAAAAGGAGCATTTGATAACGCTTGTTTTTTCTGATTTGCGGGCTTTTGCGAATACGATTAGAATCCTAAAAAGAGATTGGCCAGTTAGTGTAAAGTTGCAGTATAAATAAAGAATAACCCTGGTAATATGGGGGTTTATCCTCATTTCCAATGAATTGGCATAGTTAATGCAATATAGGTAAAAAGAATGATTGTAACTTTTGTAATCATTACTAACCAATGAAGGAGGTACAATATAATGTGTTTTAGACCGGCATCCTTATCTAAGCCGACAGTTTGTCCAAACTGTGGTAAAAAAGTTGCAGCAATGGCAGGTATTAAGCAAAAGGTGTGCCCTTTTTGTAAAACCGAATTACCAAAAGATGAAGAGAAGAAATAAGATTATTAAATTCAGTATGTCACATTTTGACAGAACTGCAGACTTAATAAGGCAGGCCAGGTAACAAGCAGGCCTGCCTTTAAAAAACTGGTAAGTAACAGAATTTTTAAGTAACGGATTTTATGATTCTTGCAGGCTGTTTTAGCGACAGCCGAAGGTAAACAACCTCTCAGGGAAGCAAACTAAAAAAAGGAAGGGGTAAAAAGCGTGTCAGAACAAAAGTATAATCGTTGGCTGATTCTCGTTGCTGCGGTCATAATTAACATTTGTATCGGGACCTTATATGCCTGGAGTGTATTTGCCTTGCCACTGGGAAAGACATTTGGTTGGGCCGCAACTTCCATTGCGTTAGCTTTTACAATTAACCATGCCTTAAGTCCGGTTGCTATGATTGGCGGGGGGTACATCCAAGACCGTTTAGGACCCAAGGCGAATGTAATTATTGGTGGAATTATGTTTGGTGTAGGGTTGTTTATAACCGGCTTTGTATCTAGTGTAGAAATGCTCTACATTACTTACAGCGTGCTTGCCGGAATTGGCGGTGGGTGTGTTTATTCCGGTACACTAGGCAATACGGTAAAGTTCTTTCCTGACAAGCGAGGCTTAGCTTCAGGATTGGTTGCAGCCGGATATGGTTCTGGTGCTACCATTGTTGCTCCTATTGCCAGTTCTCTGATTGCTAGTTTGGGTGTATTAACTACTTTTAAAATTCTTGGTGCAGTATTTTTTGTCGTTATCATGCTATGTTCATTGCTAATCAAGAATGCCCCGGAAGGTTTTAAACCCGAAGGTTGGAATCCACCTGTCGCAGTTAACACTCCTAAGCCAGCAGCTTGTGATATGGTTTGGACTCAAATGCTAAGAGATGTCACCTGGTGGGTTGTTTTGGTTATGCTTACTTGCGGGGCTTTATCAGGGCTTATGATTACTGCATTTGCTTCGCCAATCGGACAGCAAATGTTTAAATTGAGTCCTATGGATGCCGCACTTTTTGTCAGTTTAGTTGCCGTATCTAATTCGTTGGGACGGATTATTTTCGGAGCCGTGTCAGATAAGATTGGTCGTTCAAATACCATTATGATTATGTATATTATTTCAGCCTTAGGGATGTTAAATCTCGCGGTTACAACTGCTGTAGCTGGTTTCGCTATTTCTGCCATTGGTGTTGGAGCAGTTTTTGGCGGTTTTATGAGTACAATGCCATCCATTATCAGTGAACGGTATGGGCTAAAAAATTTCGGGGTAAATTATGGAATTACGTTTATCGGGTTTAGTTTAGCTGCAATCTTTGGCCCGATGACAGCTGCTACCGTCAGGCAGTCTACCGGTACTTATGAACAGGCCTTCTGGATTGCTCTGGGACTGAATATAGTAGGACTGGTTTTTGCCTTTGTTTTTAGGACGCTGGATAAACGAAGCAAAGTGTTATCCAAAGTAACTGTTTCACAGTAAAAGGTTATTTTTAAGAATTTTGGAATGGCGTTGACATATTAAATCAATGCCATATATTTCCCTAAGTATAACTTTCTTAAGAACAGGATAAGGGCAACATCGGTTTGCGCTTTTGCTAAATTCGGCGCAAGCCGTGTTTTCTTTATTACAGTCTTGCATATTTCAAGGAGAATAATTATGAAAAGCATAAAACTAAAACTGGGTGTAATTGTTATAACTCTGCTTATAATTGCTTTAGGTCTCTTGTCAGGATTAAATTTTTGGCAAGCTGAAAAAATCATAATCCAGGACGTGGAAATAGAGCTTGCCGGTAAAGCGCAAAGTAGTGCCGCCCAGATTGGCGGGTGGCTGGATAGTAACAAACGGGATATTGCCACACTTGCCCGTTCACCTGTTATTACAACCGGAACACGGGAAGTAATTGTTCCTTATCTGAATGCAGAACTAAAAAATGCTAAGATTTATGAAAGCCTGTTGTTGCTTGATGTAAACGGCAACTACGTTGATTATAACGGAGAGACAGGGAATTTAGCAGAGCGTGAATATTTCCAACGATCAATCAAAGGAGAAAATGTTGTTGCTGATCCTGTCGTATCGAAAAAAACCAATAAATTGGTAGTTGCTGTGTCGACGCCTGTGCGTGCGGGAAATCGGATAGTGGGTGTGCTCACAGCACTTATTAATATTGAAGAAATCGAAAAAATAGTATTAGAAATAAAAGCAGGAGAAACCGGCTATGCTTATGTTATTCGGGGAGACGGAATCATAATCATACACCCTAATAAAGAATTGGTAAACAAAGTCAGTAGTATGAATGATCCCAACGCACCACAGGAACTAAAAGCAGCGACCGATAAGATGACAAAAGGCGAGCAGGGGATTGTCAGTTACCGTTATCTTGGAACAGATAAGTATCTTGCGTACGCGCCGATTACGGGTTATAACTGGTCGATAGGCGTAAATGTGCCAAGCCGTGAAGTTAAGGAAAAATTAAATACATTCACCTGGACATCACTTGGTACGAGTTTGCTCGTATTAATTATCGCTGTGATTGTTGTATTAATTGTAGCGACCCGTATTGCCAAGCCGCTGAAAGAGTTAAAGGATGCCGCCGTAGCAATTGCCGCCGGGGAGCTGTCTTTGACCAATATCAATATTTCTTCTAAAGATGAGATAGGACAGCTGGCTCATGCTTTTGAAACCATGGTAAGCAATTTGCGTGGTCTGGTACAACATATCAACGGTTCTGCCGAACAGGTAGCTGCCTCGTCACAAGAGCTTACTGCGAACGCCGAACAACTGGCACAAGTGGCCGGACAGGTAAGTACATCTATTACGAGTACGGCTCAAGGGGTTGGTGAGCAGGTAGTTATTGTCGATAAGGCATTAGTGCTTGTAGAAACCATTGCTGCTGGTGCTAAACAAGAAGCAGCGAAAACAGGCGATGTAATCAATATTGCCACCCAGGCTGTTGCTGCGGCAGAGGTTGGTAATAAGGCTGTCGCAAGTGCAATTAACCAAATGAACAGTATCCGTCAGACAGTGGATAATTCAGCCCAAGTTGTTGCTGAACTTGGTGAACAATCCAAAGAAATCGGACAAATCGTCGAAACCATTTCTGGGATCGCCGGTCAAACTAATTTACTGGCATTAAATGCTGCGATTGAAGCTGCACGGGCTGGTGAACAAGGGCGGGGTTTTGCTGTTGTGGCAGAGGAAGTCCGGAGGCTTGCAGAGCAATCCCAGGAAGCCGCCAAACAAATTGCGGCACTCATTGGTGATATCCAGAGCAAAACAGATAAGGCTGTAATCGCAATGGCTGATGGAACCCAGGAAGTAAAGCGAGGTTCTGAGGTAGTTGACCAGGCCGGCAAATCTTTTAGTGACATTGATTTGCAGATAAAAAAGGTTGCGACCATCGCCCAGGAAGCCGCTAATGGCATGCAACAGCTTGCCGGTTCCAGTCAGCAGGTGTTTGATTCGATGAAAGAGGTTGAAAGTGTCAGCCGTGAGATTTCCAGTCAGACACAAAGTATTTCTGCCGCCACAGAGGAACAGCTGGCATCGATGGAAGAGATATCTGCTTCCAGCCAGCACTTAGCCCAGTTGGCAGAGCAACTGCAAGGTGCGGTTAATAAGTTTAGAATGTAGGTTGGATAGTAAAGGATTGCAGAGGTAATAAAAGCGGAACTGCTACTAACTTAGATTTAAGTTTTGCAGTTCCGCTTTTATTGTAGAAAAATAAAACAGGAGGTTGTAAAAAAACGAAATATTTTAACAATTTTGGAAGGGATTCTTCTGTTCTTCGAGAATAACGTATTATCATGATGAGTTCCGAGTTATTATTTCCTATTGGGAAGTGATAACCGAAGGGCATAAAAAGTAATTTTTATGCCTGCCCAGTTTTGCAAAGGGAGTCAGGTAATTTTGGCTGCCTTTTTTTATTTATGTCTAAATTCACAGGTAACAATATCAAGCAGACAGGGTGTAAATAATCTGTAATGATAAAGAGGAGGCAGAAGATTGAATATCAGAAATCGTTGGTTAGAAATAGGGCAAAGTAAGATAAAATTTTTCAAAGATAATGAAGATCCGCGTAACTGTATTCACATTAATCCGGAAGTGGCTGAATCTTGGATTAGGTCTCAAGCTATGGGTATTAGTCCTTACACTGAGATAATAGCAGACCGTTTAGCGCCCGAAATCATTAAGGAACTCTTAGCCCAAAACCATTTGCTTATTGAAGTTGCCAAATCTGTGTTTGAGGCTGTGAAATTGAAAGATCTGATGATTGCTTCTCGGTATGCCATTTATTTATTTGATGGAAATGGTGTTCTGCTGTTAAATGAAGGTGATTTATTGCGATTGGTTCCGGAACGAGATTCTATGATGGGAATAGTTTGGAACGAAAAAACCATGGGAACTTGTGCTCATATATTGAGTATGCAGCTTAAACGGCCAGTACAGCTGCTGGGGCCGGAACATTATTGTGTGACTTTTAATAACTCTAATAGCTCAGCCGCACCCATAATGGATGATAATGGCGAGATTATTGCCATTATGGTTTTGAGCCAGCATTTAATGGACGAACCCTTGGATGACGAGACTTTTCTTAAATTAAATTCACATACTCTAGGATTGGTTACTGCGATGGCAGCCGATGTTGAGAGCAAACTAAAATTAAGAAAAAGTTATGAGCAACTGCAAATTGCTAATGAAAAACTAAAAATAACTAATCATACTTTGCAAGTAACACTAGCGGTTATTGATGAAGGTATTATTACCATAGATTCAACTGGAAAGATAATTCATATCAATAAAGAAGGCCAGCAGATGCTGAGGCTGGAGAAAAGCAAGAACGAGAATATAAATATCCGCAATTTTTTGGGCAATCAGTCGCGGCTTATGGATTTAATTGGAAGCGGGAATAGCGCAGATATCGAAGAGTCTCTCTGCATCGGTAATGTTGAACAAAACTATGTGATTAATATTCGTCAGGTAAATTCTACTGACGGACAGATAGATGGAGCGGTTTTAAAGCTAGTAAGTTCGGAAAAAGTAAATGCTTTGGTAACCAGCCGCTCAGGTGCAATTGCTAATTATAGTTTTGATGATCTTATTGGTGAGAGTAAGGATTTTAAAAAAGCAGTAATGTTGGGAAAACGTTTTGCGACTTCTCCGGAAAATATTCTAATAATTGGCGAAAGCGGTACTGGTAAAGAACTTTTTGCTCAGGCCATACACAATAAACACCGGCCTAATGGACCATTTGTAGCGGTAAATTGTGCAGCGTTACCCCGAGAATTAATTGAAAGTGAACTGTTTGGTTATGAAGGCGGGAGTTTTACGGGCGCGGAGCGCGGCGGGCGACCAGGGAAAATAGAGCTTGCTCATGGCGGAACACTTTTTTTGGATGAGATTGGGGACATGCCGCTAGAACTTCAGGCTGTTCTACTGCGAGTTTTAGAGGATAAACAAGTTATGCGTGTTGGTGGGCGCCGTTATAAGCGGGTTGATTTCAGGGTCATTGCTGCTACCAATAAAGATCTTTATCAAATGCTAAAAGAAAAACTCTTCCGCGAAGATCTTTATTTTCGGCTTTCGGTTTTATCAATTAACCTTCCGTCGCTGCGGGTAAGAGAAAATGATATAGAATCTTTGAGCGAATATTTTATTAGGAAATACTGTGAGAAAATGATGTGGGATGTTCCGAAACTAAGCTCGTCAGCACAAAATATACTCAGGAAATATAACTGGCCAGGCAATGTAAGGCAACTGGAAAATGCCGTTATCTATGCAGTTAATACTGCCCAGAGTCACACAATAGAAATGGAAGACCTGCCGGCAATAATCTTGAGTTGTGATACTGCCCCAAAAGAGCCTGTTATCAAGGGCGGAGAAATTTATACTATTGAAGTGTTAGAAAAAATCTCTATCGAAAATGTTTTATATAAGACTAAAAATAATATAACCAAAGCGGCTGAATTACTGGGAATAGGTAAATCGACGCTGTATAGAAAGTTGAAAGAATATAATATTAATGTTGATTAACTTATAAAATTAAGAAGGTTTGCTACTAAGGTAACCTACTTCTTTTCATATACAATATTTTTTGCAGTGCAAAGAATATTGTGTGTGACAAGAAGTAGTCTTTTTTATGTCTGTGTGTAAGCAATGCTATTTTGGAAAAATTCTAATTCCCAAAATAAAGCAGAAATTCTTTAAATGAATCGGTTGAGTATTAAACCGAGTATCGCTTAAACAGCTAAGAATATTGAAGAACTGGTATTTAAGGGATGGCATTATGATTGGCACATATTTTGCATTTCCAGAAGAACGGGGATGAAATATTCTAAAGTACTAAAACCAAGAAGGGGAGGATTTTTATGGGGGCAACTAATGAACCATATTGGCCTACGCGGACAGATTAAATGGCGAGTTTCTTCTAATCTCGTAGCATAGCGGCGAAATGCCCCCCAAGGCACTATGTCTTCTGCGTGTATTGTAGTAGCTGATCCAGGCCTCGA
>Ga0316604_10000944_pt1 | contig 29333 bp, 21 predicted proteins | sample OWC_soil_day20_C_FD_207650 | JGI IMG/M metagenome (GOLD analysis project Ga0316604, IMG submission 207650) | Wetland soil microbial communities from Old Woman Creek delta, Ohio, United States - OWC_soil_day20_CT | ecosystem: Environmental > Terrestrial > Soil > Wetlands | place: USA: Ohio... | reverse complement strand
CCAATAACCTTTTCCTTGTGGCCCCGCAAACGATCCAGATCCACACGCGGTGCATCGAAGGCTACCCCCACATTGGCAAAATGGGTGGCTTCCTCGATCACATTGGCAACGTGCAACAAGGCTTTGGAAGGGATACATCCAACGTTCAGACACACACCGCCAAGCTTGCCATAGCGTTCAACCAGAACCGTCTGCAAGCCCAGATCTGCCGAGCGGAATGCGGCGGAATACCCTCCGGGGCCAGCCCCCAGCACCAGCATTTCGCATTCGATGTCCACCTTGCCGATCGGTCCATCCGCTACGGGTGCCGCAACAGGTGCTGCAGCCGTTTCACTCGCGCCCACTGGCGCTGGCGCCGACGCCGGAACGGAATTGGCATCCAGCATCAGCAGGACCGATCCTTCACCAACCCGGTCCCCCACCTTGACCTGTACGGACTTGACCTTGCCTGCAGCAGGCGACGGCACATCAAGCGTGGCCTTGTCAGACTCAAGCGTCGCAATCGGGTCATCCACATTCAGGACATCGCCCGGCTTGACGAACAGTTCAATGACAGGAACTTCCTTGAAATCCCCGATATCAGGGACCTTCACTTCAATCAATTCACTCATTGTTCAGTCCTCTGCTTCACAACAGCACGCGGCGAAAATCTTGCAACACGCCGGCGAAGTAAGCATTGAAGCGTGCGGCGGCGGCCCCGTCGATCACGCGGTGATCCCACGACAGCGACAAGGGCAGCATCAGGCGCGGCGCAAACTGCTTGCCGTCCCACACCGGGCGGATCTGCGATTTGCACACACCCATGATGGCCACTTCCGGCGCATTGATGATCGGGGTGAAGTACACACCGCCAATGCCGCCCAGCGAGCTGATCGTGAAACAACCACCTTGCATCTGGTCCGGTTTGAGCTTGCCATCACGGGCCAGCTTGGCCAGATCGCCCATTTCCTTGGCGATCTCGATTACACCCTTCTTGTCGGCATCCCGGATTACCGGCACGACCAGACCATTCGGCGTATCCGCCGCGAAACCGATGTGGAAGTATTTCTTCAACACCAGATTGTCGCCGTCCAGCGAAGCATTGAACTCGGGGAATTTCTTCAGCGTTGCCACGGCGGCCTTGATCATGAAGGCCAGCATGGTGAGCTTGGCGCCGCTCTTTTCCAGCTCCTTGTTCATCTGCACGCGGAAGGCTTCCAGCTCGGTGATGTCCGCATCATCATGGTTGGTCACGTGCGGGATGACCACCCAGTTGCGGTGCAGGTTGGCACCGGAAATCTTCTTGATGCGCGACAGCGGCTGCGATTCAACCGCGCCGAACTTGCTGAAATCGACCTTCGGCCAGGGCAGCAGGGACAGCCCGCCCACGCCTGCGCCACCTGCCGGAGCAGTGCCTGCAGGCGCCAGCGCACCCGACGAAACCTGTGCAAGGATGCCCTTGACGAAGTTCTGAACGTCTTCTTGCAGGATGCGACCTTTCGGTCCCGTTGCCGCTACCTTGGTGATATCCACGCCCAATTCGCGCGCAAAACGGCGCACGCCAGGGCTGGCATGGGAGTTTGCCGCAGACGCAGTGGCCACCGGTGCAGCTGCAACGGCCGGCGCGCTTGCCGGTGCCACGACTTTTTCCGGAGCACTGCTAGCTGCCACCGCAACGGATGCCGTCGGAGCCACTGGCGCAGCAACACCCGCACCGGCGCCTTCGATCACCGCCAGTACAGCGCCTTCTGCAACGCGATCACCCACCTTTACCAACACCTGTTTGACCACCCCGCCAGCCGAGGCCGGTACTTCCATGGTGGCCTTGTCAGACTCCAGCGTTGCCACGGGAGCGTCCAGGGTAATCGTATCGCCAACCTTGATGAACACCTCAATGACGGGAACATCCTTGAAGTCACCAATATCGGGAACCTTCAATTCGATCTTGCCGACAGCCGCCGCTACGGCAGGAGCGGCTGCCGGACTGGCCACGGCAACGGGGGCAGCGGCCGGCGCGGAAACCGCAGCAGCGGGGGCCGCCGCCACACCAGCAGCTTCCAGCACGACGACAATCGCGCCTTCACCCACGCGATCCCCGATCTTGACCCGGATTTCCTTGACGACACCTGCCGCCGAGGACGGTACTTCCATGGTGGCCTTGTCGGACTCCAGGGTGACCAGGGGATCATCCACCTTGACCGTATCGCCGGCTTTGACGAAGACCTCGATGACCGGCACATCCTTGAAATCACCAATGTCTGGAACTTTTACTTCGATGAGTTGGCTCATTGTTTTTCCTTTTTGAAACGTGAAGCGTGATGACGCGCCATGCGCCGGCAAAACGTGAATGCCGGATTCCCCGGCATTCACGTTCCACAGTCACTCTTCACATCAAACAGTCATCGGGTTCGGCTTGTTGGCGTCGATACCGTATTTGAGAATTGCGGCGGCCACCTTTTCGCGATCCACCTTGCCTTCATCGGCCAGCGCCGACAAAGCAGCGACGACCACCCAGCGACGATCCACTTCAAAATGGTTACGCAAGGCCTCACGCGTATCCGAACGACCGAAACCATCGGTGCCCAGCACAACGTACTTGTTCGGCACAAACGGACGAATCTGTTCGGCATACAGGCGGATGTAATCGGTCGCAGCAATGACCGGACCAACGGAGCCCTTCAGCTTGGCCTCGACATGCGAAACCTTTTTCTCGTCGAGCGGGTGGAGCATGTTCCAGCGCGCGCTCGCCTGACCATCCCGCGTCAGCTCATTGAAGCTCGGTGCGCCCCAGATATCCGCCTCAACGCCCCAGTCCGCCTTGAGCAGGTCAGCCGCAGCAATCACCTCGCGGAAGATCGTGCCCGACCCCAACAGCTGAACACGCGGGCCTTTGCTCTTGGCACCATCGCGGAACTTGTACAGACCCTTGATGATGTCGGGTCCGGCGCCTTCCGGCATGGCCGGGTGCTCGTAGTTCTCGTTCATCACGGTGATGTAGTAGTACACATCTTCCTGCTCGGCGAACATGCGGCGCAGGCCGTCCTGGAAGATCACGGCCACTTCGTACGAGAAGGTCGGGTCATAGCTCAGGCAATTCGGGATGGTGTGCGCCAGCACATGGCTGTGTCCATCTTCGTGTTGCAGGCCTTCGCCATTGAGCGTGGTCCGCCCGGCGGTGCCGCCGATCAGGAAACCACGGGCACGCGAATCGCCCGCTGCCCAACACAAGTCCATGGTGCGCTGCAGACCGAACATCGAATAGAAGATGTAGAACGGAATCATCGGCACGCCATGCGCCGAGTAGGCCGTTGCAGCAGCGATCCAGTCGGCCATCGCGCCGGCCTCATTGATGCCATCCTGCAGGACCTGACCGTCCTTGCTTTCCTTGTAGAACATGAGCTGGTCATGATCTTGCGGAACGTATTTCTGGCCTTCCTGGTTCCAGATGCCGTACTGGCGGAACATGCCTTCGATACCGAAGGTGCGCGATTCATCGACCACGATGGGCACTACGTACTTGCCGACGCTCTTGTCCTTGAGAATCGTATTGAACATCCGGCCGATGGCCATCGTCGTCGAGAACTCGCGGCCTTCACCCGAAGCCTTGAGCAGCGCATCGAAAGAAGTCAGCGCCGGCACATCCAGTTTGGCGGCGCTACGCCGACGACTCGGCAGATACCCCCCCAGATCCATGCGACGTGCGCGCATGTAGTTCAGTTCCGGAGAGCCCTCTTCAAACTTGATGAAGGGCATCTTCTCAAGCTGGTCATCCGCCACGGGAATATGGAAACGGTCACGGAAGGCCTTGAGCGAATCCAGCGACATCTTCTTCGCCTGGTGACTGGTGTTCTGCGCCTCGCCCGACTCGCCCATGCCGAAGCCCTTGATGGTCTTGGCCAGGATCAGGGTCGGCTGACCCTTGGTTTCTACGGCTTGCTTGTAGGCTGCGAACACCTTGAACAAATCGTGGCCACCACGATTGAGCTTCCAGATGTCATCATCAGTCCAGTCAGCAACAAGCGCCTTGAGCTCCGGCGTATTGAAGAAGTGCTCACGCACCCACGCCCCGTTCTTCGACTTGTAGGTCTGGTATTCACCATCGACCACTTCGAGCATGCGCTTCTTCAGCAAGCCCTGAGTATCGCGGGAGAACAACGCATCCCAGTTCGAACCCCACAGCAGCTTGATCACATTCCAGCCTGCACCCCGGAATTCGGCTTCCAGTTCCTGGATGATGCTGCCATTGCCGCGCACCGGGCCATCCAGGCGCTGCAGGTTACAGTTGATCACGAAGATCAGGTTGTCGAGCTTTTCGCGGGAAGCCAGGCCGAGCGCACCACGCGACTCGACTTCATCCATTTCACCGTCACCCATGAAGGCCCAGACCTTGCGGCTGGAGGTATCCTGGATACCACGATCAGACAGATACTTCATGAAACGGGCTTGATAGATTGCCTGCAGTGGGCCCAGACCCATCGACACGGTCGGGAACTGCCAGAAATCGGGCATCAGCCAGGGGTGCGGGTAGGACGACAAGCCCTTGCCCGAGGTCTCCTGACGGAAGTTTTCGAGCTGCTCTTCGGTCAGACGGCCCAACAGGAAAGCCCGTGCGTAAATGCCGGGAATGGAGTGACCCTGGAAGAAAATCAGGTCACCTTCCTGCTTGTCTGTCGGGGCCTTCCAGAACCAGTTGAAACCAACGTCATACAAGGTGGCGCTGGATGCGTACGATGCGATATGGCCGCCGACGTTGGTGTGCTTGTTTGCGCGCACAACCATGGCAATGGCATTCCAGCGCAGGTAGGCCTGGATGCGCAATTCAAGTTCGGGATCTCCGGGGTAATTCGGTTGATCAGCAGTAGCGATGGTATTCAGATACGGCGTATTGGCGCTGTAAGGAACCTCCAGCCCACCATCACGCAAGTCTTCAATCAGGCGCTCAATCAGATAGCGGGCACGTTCCGGACCTTCTTGCGCCACGACTGCATCGAGCGCTTCCAACCATTCCTGTGTCTCCTGCTTATCCGCATCGGATTGCAGAAGGACATGGGGCACTGCTGCCATTTTTCTCTCCTCACCAGGGGTTTATGGACCCATTCCAGTTGGAGGAACCAGAATGGTTAGCTATTTTTCGAGCCGTCTGCGCGCTACTTCAGATCCGGTGCAACCGGAGCACAGACAAGCATGCAGGACATTTGCCGTCCTCGAACGCAAGTCGGGATTTTTTCACAGCGAAACCATCGCAGGGAGAAACCACCCATAAGGTCCGTCGATTGCACAATATAAAAGAACGACCCCCTCTACGCAATGACAAGCTCCCATCAAATATAGTGAGAACGCCATAAAAAACCTTGAACAATCATTGTGTTGCAGCGCAACATAATGCAATATAAATAACCCTTCGTACCTCGCAGCCCCCTTGCACCAAGAGACTCACCTCCTCCACCCCAACCTGCTCTCCCGCCGCATCAGGATGCTTTGTCACACCTCTAGGGGGAATACCCGATGCATCTCGACGCAGACCTCCCGGACAATCCATCAGCAAACTCATCGGTGCGCACATCCGCCTGCCGCTGCACGAGATTCATCGCCCTGCAAGAACCGACCGATCAGGCGATAATCCACGCGCAACGCAACTACACCTATCTCACGGGATGAAACCCAGCGACGACACCGAGCACTCCTCGCCATCCCCTAAACGGCCCCAGTCTTCCGCCCTTTCGATCCTGATGCTGGCGGCGGTACTTGGGCTGGTCTGGTTCGCGGCCCTGCCATCGGATGTCTTCCAGGATGGCGGCGAGCTTTTGCGTTTTCCGCTGGTCATCGTCATTGCACTGATTGCAGTTGCGGCCTGGAGCGTACGGCTGGTCACGGAACAGAAACAGCGCGTCGGGCGTGTCGAAGAAGAACGCGACCTGTTCTTCAGCCTGTCCCTGGATATCGTCAGCGTACTCAGCCTGGACGGGCACTTCGAACGGATCAACCCTGCTCTCGTGAATATCCTTGGCCTCAAGCCGGAAAATGTGGCGGGAATGGCCCTCACCGACATCGTTCATGCCGATGACGCCGTGATCGCCCGGAACGGATTGACCTCTCTGGCCAGCGGCCGCCCGACAAAATTCGAACTGCGCTGCCGCTGTGGCGATGGCAGTTACCGTTGGCTCAACTGGAGCGCCAATCCGCTGCCCGAGGACCGGCGCATCTATGCCGTGGCACACGACGTAACCGACCGCAAAGCCAGCGAGGATGCACTGCGTGCGGAATCCGCTTTTCGCAAGGCGATGGAGGACTCGGTCCTCACCGGTCTGCGCGCCATTGATCTGAAAGGCCGCATCATCTACGTCAATCGGGCTTTCTGCGATCTGGTCGGCTTTGCTGCCGAAGAATTGATTGGCCAGACGCCGCCCTTCCCGTACTGGCCGGAACGGGACCATGAACTCTATTGGGACAAGCTGCGTCTGAGCCTGGCCGGCAAGGCGCCCCCTGAAGGCATGGAACAGCGCATCCGCCGACGCAACGGAAAACACCTCGATGTGCGCCTGCACGTTTCGCCACTGATCGACGCCAATGGCCACCAGACCGGCTGGATGACCGCGATGACCGACATCACCGAACAACGTCGCGCACGTGCCGAACTCCAGGCCGCCAATGATCGCATCACGACCGTTCTCGAAGGGCTGGATGCTGCCGTCTATGTTGCCGAGGCGGCCAGCGGGGATCTGCTTTACTCGAACCGGGCCTACGAAGCGCAGGCCTGTTTTGCCGGCAATGCCAGCCACATGGTCGTGCCGCATCCGGAACTGGGCGACTACCCGGTCGATCCGCGCAAGCTCAGCGCACGCGATGTCCCGCGTGAGTTGTTCGACGGCGAACTGCAGCACCCGGTCACCGCCCAATGGTTCCATCTGCGCGAACGCGCACTGCGATGGGTAGACGGACGCGTAGTTCGCCTCGCCGTAGCAACCGACATCTCGGCCCTGAAACGCGCCGAAGAACTCAACCGCGAACAGGAGGCTCGCCTGGCGCGTACTTCCCGTCTGATCACCATGGGCGAAATGGCCTCCACCCTGGCGCACGAACTGAATCAGCCCCTCTCGGCGATATCCAATTACAGCATGGGCTGCGTCAACCGCCTCAAGAGCGGCAATTACAAGCACGAAGAAATCCTGGGCGCGATGGAAAAAGCCAGTGCCCAGGCAGCACGAGCCGGCAACATCGTGCGCCGGGTTCGCGACTTCGTTCGAAAAAGCGAACCACGTCGAGCCCTGGTCAACATCGGCCAGGTCACCGAAGATGCACTGAGCATTGCCGGGATTGAAGCGCGCCGTCTCGGGGCCCGGGTCGTGATGCATATCCCGAACGATTTGCCCATGGTCATGGCAGACCGCATCATGATCGAGCAGATCCTGATGAACCTGATCAAGAATGCCGCCGAATCGATGCAGAATCTTCCTCTGGAGCAGCGCCAGATTCACATCACGGCACGCCTTGCCGATGAAGCCATCGAAGTCAGCGTCGCAGACTCCGGCTGCGGCATCAGTCCTGAACACAGGGAGGATCTATTTTCTCCCTTCTTCACCACCAAGCAGGATGGCATGGGCATGGGCTTGAATATCTGCCGCTCGATCATTGAATATCACAAAGGTCGGCTATGGGTTGACGCCAACCCGGCCGGAGGGAGTATCTTCAGTTTCACGTTGCCTCAGGAGAAAAGTCTTGAACCCGAATACGACGCATAACATCACACCGCCCGAGCAACTCGTCTACATCGTCGATGACGATGAGGCCCTGCGCGACTCCCTGATCTGGTTGCTCGAATCCACCGGGCTCAAATCCCAGGCCTTCGAATCCGCCGAGTCGTTCCTTGCCGCCTACAGCCCGAAAATGAATGGCTGCCTGGTCCTCGACATCCGCATGCCCGGCATGAGCGGGCTTGAATTGCATGAAAAACTCAATGCCATGCACGCCACACTGCCGGTGATCTTCATCACGGGACACGGAGACGTTCCGATGGCCGTTTCCGCCCTCAAGAAAGGCGCCGTCGATTTCATCGAAAAACCTTTCAATGATGAAGAAATGGTCACCCTGATCCGGGGCGCATTGCTCGAGGATCTCAAGAACCACGAAGCCCGTCAGCAAGGCGCCGATGCTCAGCGCCGCATCGAAGCGCTCACACCACGTGAACGCGAGGTGCTGGAACTGATCGTTGCCGGACGCCTGAACAAGCAGATCGCGGATGACCTGGGCATCAGCATCAAGACCGTTGAAGTGCACCGCGCACGCGTCATGGAAAAGATGGGCGTGAACTCACTGGCAGAACTGGTCCAGCACGTGATGATCTCGTCTCCCAAGCACGAGTAAAACTCGTTCATGGAAAGCGAAAGGCCCGATCAGATTGATCGGGCCTTTCGCTTTTTCAATGCAGGGCCTCAGGCAAACAGCCGGGCCAGCTCCATCCCGGGATCCTCCGCCCGCATGAAGGCCTCCCCCACCAGGAAAGCATTCACCCCTGCGCGCCGCATGGTCGCCACGTCCTGAGGGCCAAGAATCCCGCTTTCGGTCACCACGATGCGTCCGTCCGGAATCCGTCCAAGCTGGGACAGTGTAACGTCCAGCGAAACCTCGAAAGTACGCAGATTGCGGTTATTGATGCCCAGCAAGAGGGTGTGCAGCTGCAGCGCGATATCGAGTTCCTCGGCACTGTGCACCTCAACCAGCACCGCCATGCCCAAGTCATGGGCCAGCTGCTCCAGTTCCAGCATGGCCGCAAGTGCTGCGCGTGCGCTGGCAAGATTCACCGCACCATCCGGCGGCAGGAAAGCCGCCACGATCAGGAGAATCGCATCTGCGCCCATCGCACGGGCTTCGAATACCTGATAGGCATCAATGATGAAATCCTTGCGCAGCACCGGCAGACTGCATGCCGCACGCGCGGCTTGCAGGTATTCCGGTGAGCCCTGGAAATACTGCCTGTCTGTCAGCACCGACAGACAGGCTGCACCACCCTGCTCGTACGAAATAGCAATGCTGGCCGGTTGAAAATCGGCGCGGATCACACCTTTGGATGGACTGGCCTTCTTGACCTCGGCAATCACGCCAGCGCCTCCGGCGGCGATCCTGGTACGGATCGCCCCGACGAAATCACGCCCCGGCAGACCATCGCGAGCCGCTTCGACAATGGCTTCACGCGAGATCTCGCGCTCGGCAGATTCAATCTCTACACGCTTGGTTGCCAGGATTTTTTGCAGGATGTCGGACATTGCGGTGCTTTTGCCTATTCGATTTCTAAGAAATGATTGTCAAACACCGAAGCTGCGCGACTTGTCGATGAAGTCGTCCAGCTTGCGGGTCGCGGCGCCACTTGCAATTGCATCAAGCGCAAGCTCCACGCCATTGGAGAGTGAATCGCTCACCCCAGCGGCATACAGGCTGGCCCCGGCATTGAACGCTACGATATCCCGTGCAGCCGGGATGCTGCCATCCAGTGCCCCCAACAAAATGGCCTTGGATTCTTCCACATTGCTCACCCGGATTGCCGAAGCAGCATGCAGCGGCAGCCCCACATCCTCTGGCGTCAGGCGGTATTCACGGACTTCCCCGTTGCGCAGTTCACCAATCAGGCTCGGCGCGGAAATCGATATCTCGTCCAGCCCTTCCATGCCATAGACGATCAGCACATTGCGCGCCCCCAGTTCCTGCAAAACACGCACCTGGATACCCACCAGATCCGGATGAAAAACGCCCATCACCTGATTCGCAGCCCCTGCCGGATTGGTCAGCGGTCCCAGGATGTTGAAGATGGTGCGTACGCCTAGCTCGCGCCGCACCGGCCCGGCATGCTTCATGGCCGCGTGATAATTCGGTGCGAACATGAAGCCCAGCCCGACATCATCGATGCATTGCCCGACCTGCTCGGGACTCAGATTCAGATTCGCCCCCAAAGCCTCCAGCACGTCGGCCGACCCGCTCTGCGAAGAGACCGAGCGCCCGCCATGCTTGGCCACGCGCGCGCCTGCTGCAGCGGCCACGAACATTGCCGAAGTCGAGATGTTGAACGTGTGCGCGCCATCGCCACCGGTGCCACAGGTATCCACCAGCGTCTGCACATCGCTCTTGAGTGGCACCTTGGTCGCCAATTCACGCATCACCAGAGCGGAAGCGGCGATCTCGCCGACAGACTCTTTCTTTACCCGCAATCCGATCGTGATCGCCGCAATCATCACCGGCGAAACCTGCCCGGACATGATCTGTCGCATCAGATCAATCATTTCGTCATGAAAGATTTCGCGGTGTTCGATTACCCGTTGCAGGGCTTCTTGCGGTGTCATGATTCAGATCTCCAGAAAGTTCTTCAGCAAGTGATGGCCACCCTCGGTCATGATCGACTCCGGATGGAACTGCACACCTTCAATCGCCAGCGTCTTGTGGCGCAGGCCCATGATCTCTCCGTCATCGGTCCATGCCGTGATTTCAAGACAATCCGGGAAACTCTCACGTTCAATCGCCAGCGAGTGATAGCGGGTGGCCGTGAACGGGTTGGGCAGGCCGTGAAAGATGCCCACGTCCGTATGCTGGATCTGCGAAGTCTTGCCATGCATGAGCTGTTTGGCATGCACGATCCTGCCGCCAAACGCCGCACCAATGCTCTGATGCCCCAGGCACACACCCAGAATCGGTAATTTGCCCGCGAAGTGCTGGATCGTCGCCACCGAAATCCCGGCCTCGGCCGGAGAACACGGCCCCGGCGAAATCACGATGCGCTCGGGTGCCATTTCCTCGATCTGTTCAATCGTGATCCCGTCATTACGAAACACGCGCACATCTGCGCCGAGTTCGCCGAGGTATTGCACGATGTTGTAGGTAAAACTGTCGTAGTTGTCGATCATCAGCAGCATGTCGTTCTCTCCAATGCCGGTGTATTCACTGTTTGAGCTTGTCCGGACAAGGCATGTTCGCCTGGCGGCGAAACCGCCGCATTCATCACTGTCCGATTGTTTCCCCATGAGGCCGGGCGCGCGCGGGGAGACGCGCAAAGTTTTGGCTGGATGGCTAACGCCACCAGCGAAACAGGGAACGGGTGCGAAGAAGGAGACTTTTGCGCTGCATCGTGGGCCTATTCTAACAACCCGGCCGGAATGGGGAAAGCTACTTGGCAAACAGTCCTTCGTTTGTTGCAGGCACGCCCACAGATCATGGCCCGGCCTGCCAGAACGACACAAAACCGCGGCACAGGAATCAGGGCCCGTGCCGCACGGCGGTTACACAGGTCGCCTTGTTTGCCTGGCCACCTCAGAAGCAGTTCGCGACCTGTCACACGAGTGAGGCGACGGCTCAAGGCAGTGTATGGACTCGCTCACGCCCCCGCAGCAGGCCCTTGCACCACGTTTCAGATCCGTGTCGCCAATATTTCGCTGACGATTGCCGGCGTGATGTGCCCATGCTCACCCAGCTGGGTGAGCCCGTGCGCTTCAAGTCGTGCGGCAATCTTCTGCGGCGCCTGTGCCGCATCCTTGACGCCATACAGCGACAAGTGTGTATGCACGCCAAGGGACTCAAAGAATGCCTCGGTGGCCGCTATCGCCGCTTCGATACGTTCGGCCTCACCGCCCTCACGCACACCCCAGATCCTTTCGGCATATTGCAGCAGCTTGGCGCGTTTTTCCTCGTGACGGTTGCGCAGCAGGCCGGGCAATACTACCGCCAGCGTCTGGGCATGGTCGAGCTGGTACTCGGCCGTGATTTCGTGACCGATCATGTGGGTCGCCCAATCCTGCGGCACGCCGCATGCAATCAAGCCGTTCAAGGCAAGCGTGGCACTCCACACCTGACTGGCCCGCGCCGCATAGTCCTGCGGATGGGCCAGCGTATGCGGACCGACCTCGATCAGGGTGTGCAGGATGCCTTCAGCAAGCCGGTCCTGCAGTGGCGCATCAACCGGATACGTCATGTACTGCTCCAGGGTGTGCACAAAGGCATCCACGATGCCGTTGGCGACCTGGCGTGACGGCAGGCTGAAGGTTGTTTGCGGATCCAGTACGGCGAACCGCGGATAGCAATGCTCGCTGCCGAAAGCGAGCTTGTCGCCGGTGGATTCACGCGAAATCACCGCAAAGGTATTCGACTCCGAGCCGGTTGCCGGCAGGGTCAGCACCACGCCGACCGGCAGGGCGGCCTTCACCTCGGCATGCTTTGCAAGGATGTCCCAGGGTTCCGGGCCATCGAAACAGGCAGCGGCCGCGATGAACTTGGTGCCATCAGCCACCGAACCCCCACCGACCGCCAGCAGGAAGTCCACGCCTTCGCGTTTGACGACATCGACCGCACGCATCAACGTTTCGTAACGCGGGTTCGGCTCGATCCCGCCGAATTCCAGCCACTGATACCCCGCCAGCGCGGTCTTGACCTGCTCATACACACCGTTCTGCTTGATGCTGCCGCCACCATAAGTGACGAGCACCTTGGCGCCAGCAGGAATCTGGCCGGCAATCGCGGCAATCTGGCCCTGACCGAAAAGGATGCGTGTGGGGTTGTAGTAGCTGAAATTCTGCATGACATGGACTCCTGAACAGGTTACGGCAGCACCCCCAGCAGCGAAAGCGTCTCACGAAGCTTCTCACGCTTGGCTTCCGTAAGGGGTACCGCCGGTGGCAACACATGGGTGGAAATATCGACTCCGACCATCTTCGCAGCTTCTTTCACGACAGCATAGAACGGCGCTTCCAGTCCGAAGATCGGCGGACACAGACTCAGCTGCTGCTGCATTTCGATGAGTTTGGCGCCATCTTTGGCATGAAAAGCTTGCCAGATTCCGACCGAAATATGCGGGGCAAAGTTCATCGAAGAAGGGAATCCGCCATCGCCGCCAATGATCAGGGTATCCAGCATGTACTCGTCGAATCCGGCGTACACGGCAAAATCCGGGCGCACCGGTTTGACGGCCTGAATCACGTCGCGGATATGCCGGATGGTATCCGTGGTGTCTTTCACGCCAACGATGTTGGGACATTCCAGCGCCAGCTGGCGAATCATCGCCGGTGACAGATCCTGCCCGGTCAGCAAGGGGAAGTTGTAGAGGATCAGCGGCAGATCGACCGCAGCAGCCAGACGCCGGTAGTGCAGCATGATGTTGTCCGGCAGCAGCAGCGCATAGAAGGGATTCACCGCAACCACGCCGTTTGCACCAATCGCTTTGGCATGCAGACCGAATTCGATGGCCTGCTGGGTACTGCACGAGGCGATGCCGATCAGCACCGGTACGCGTCCGGCAACGTGGCTCACGGCAAACTCTGCCACCTCACGCCGCTGTGCCTCGCTCATCTGGCTGAATTCACCGGCACTCCCGCAACAGAACACGGCGTCAGCCCCACCGGCAATCACGAAATCGAGCATGTTGCCCATACCCGTACGATCCAGTTGACCGGCTGCGGTCCAGATCGTGGGGACGGGAGGAATGTTGCCGCGGAACAAGGGGGAACTAGCCATTTTTAGATCCTTTGATGAAGAAACAAATGGCTAGCCTACGGACAGGACCAGACGACGGGAATACGTACAAGCCGCAATTCTGATCCTGCGCAAATGTGCTCTCAGTGCTGGGTATCGAGTCCGGCTTCGGCGATTTCGGCAGCACGGATCACCGCGCGTGCCTTGTTCAGCGTTTCCTGCCATTCGGCCGCAGGATCGGAATCCGCCACGATCCCACCGCCAGCTTGCACGTACATGCGGCCATCCTTGATCACCGCGGTGCGGATCGCAATCGCCATATCCATCTCGCCATCAAAGCCGATATAGCCCGCCGAGCCCGCGTAGATGCCACGTTTGACCGGTTCAAGCTCATCGATGATTTCCATCGCCCGCACCTTGGGGGAACCGGAAACCGTGCCGGCCGGGAAAGTCGCGCGCAGCACGGCGAGCGCGGCTGCACGCTTGTCCTGGTCGGGCGGCAAGGTGCCTTCGACATTGGACACCATGTGCATGACATGAGAATAGCGTTCAACGATGAATTTCTCGGTCACCTTCACCGTTCCGGTCTGCGCCACACGCCCCACATCGTTGCGCCCCAGATCGAGCAGCTGCAGGTGTTCGGCCCGTTCCTTCTCGTCGGCGAGCAGTTCGCGTTCCAGTGCCAGATCTTCCTCATGCGTGGCACCGCGCTTGCGCGTGCCGGCAATCGGCCGCAGGGTCACGACCTGATTGTCGCCTTCGTGTTCGAGCTTGACGAGGATCTCCGGCGAAGCGCCCACCACATGGAAGTCTTCAAAGTTGAAGTAGAACATGTAGGGCGACGGATTCAAGGCGCGCAGGCTGCGGTACAAGGCCATCGGGCTCGCCGAGAAGGGCTTGCTCATGCGATGCGAAAGTACCACCTGCATGATGTCCCCATCCACAATGTATTGCTTGGCACGCAGGACGGCGGTGCGATGGGCGTCTTCGCCGGTCACCGAAACCACCGGTTTCGATTCGGTGCGCTTGGAAACCGGTGCCACCAGCGGCTCGCGCAACTTGGCCAGCAGTGCTGCCAGACGCTGTTGGGCACGCTTGTAGGCACCCGGAACTTCCGGCTCGGCATACACCACCAGGGTCAGCTTGCCGGAAAGGTTGTCTACAATCGCCAGTTCTTCGGAGAGCAGCAGGGCAATGTCCGGCAAGCCCAGTTCGTCCTTGGGTTCATGCCCGGCCAGACGCGGCTCGATGTAGCGCACCGTGTCGTAGCCGAAGCAGCCGACCAGGCCGCCACAATAGCGCGGCAAACCATCCTTGGGCGGCACCTTGATGCGCTGCATGAATTCGCCGATATAGGCGAGCGGATCGCCATAATCACGCCGTTCAACGATGCGGTCATGCGCCAGCAGCAACACGCTGCGCCCGCGCACTTCGATGCGCGTATGGGCACGCAGGCCGATGATGGAGTAGCGCCCGAAGCGCTCACCGCCCTGCACGGATTCGAGCAGGTAGGTATAAGGCTCGTTGGCCAGCTTGAGGTAGACGGATAGCGGGGTGTCGAGATCAGCAAACGTCTCGACGGTAAGCGGGATACGGTTGTAACCCTCGGCAGCAAGCGCCTGGAATTCTTGTTCAGTCATCATGACTCCGGTGTTTCTTCAATTCAGGAAAACTTGGCCGGCAAGCATGCCGGCCCGTGACGCAACACTCACTCAGTGAGCGCGCCATGAACTCCCGGTGCGCTGCCAACGGAAGGCTGCGCATGACGGGAGGATCTCCTCTGCGAGAAACAGGCTCTTGCAAGTCACGATGATGGAATTCAGGGTTGAAGCCTACATTTCAAGGAACGTCTGAAAATGAAGCGAAGCGGTTCTGACTAGGCGCGCCGACGATGACAGTACATCGAGTACGGCAAGGAGGCGCAACAACGTCAGAATCATTTTCAGGCGTTCGTCAGCAAAGCAGGCAATTCAAGGAAGCTGGATAGTAACCCGTCGCAATCTTCAGTGTCCACGGGCACACCCTCGTTGTAGCCATAGGTCATCAGCAACACCGGAATGCCCGCCCGGCGTGCGCACAGCGCATCGTTGCCGGAGTCTCCAACCATCAGGGCGTGCTCGCGCGTCACCCCGACCTGCTCACAGGCATGCCACAGTGGCTCGGGATCCGGCTTCTTCTGCGGCAGGGTGTCGCCACCAATCAAGCAATCCATGTAGGGCAGCAGCCCGAGCTTGTCGAGCAAGGGAGCGATGAATGCCTCGGCCTTGTTGGTCACGCAGCCCAGCTTGAGGCCACGCGTGCGCAGCAGCGGTAAGGCTTCATGCACGCCCGGATAAGCCACGGTCAGCAATCCATTGGTGTCGTCGTAATGCTTGAGAAATACATGAATCGCCTGTTGCAGGCGTTCGGGGGACACCGGGCTGCGGCCCACAGTCAGCGCACGCTCGACCATCACTGGAATGCCCTTGCCGACGAAAGTCGCGATTTCTGCATCGCTGCGGGTTGCTTCGCCCAGTTCAGCCAGCATGCGGCGGGCCGCTTCGGCCAGATCCGGAACGGAATCGACAAGCGTGCCATCCAGATCGAAGAAGATGGCCCGGGGAGAAAACTTCGGGGTCATGCCATGTTTCCTATGCGTTCAATGCGGCCTGCGCGCGGCGCAGCCATTCAGCGTTATGGGCCTTGGCATGACTATGCCAATGACCGGAATCCTTGATGATCTGCTGGTACAGGCTCCGCGCCTGCTGCCGCGCATCCTCGTCCGCCTGCTCCGACAGCCAATCGGCATAGCGGCACTTCGGTTCGGCATCGGTGGCCACCTGTAACGCAAGCTCGAACGCCTCGCGCACCCCGTCAAGCTGTGCTGCTGCCCGGGCGCGGGCATACAGCAAGGCGGCTTCGGGATGGCGGCAGGCGTCCTTGTTGTCGGCATACAGCCGCTCCAGGCTCGCCACGGCGTCTTGTGGCTGATTCGCAGCCAGTTGCGTGCGGGCCAGACCACGCAGCACCACGGCATCGGTTGCAAACGGCCCTTGAGCAGCCTCCAGATAGTGCTGCAAGGCGCCCGGAACATTCCCGGTATCAAGCAGAGCCGCCGCCAGACGCAAGCGATTGTTGATGGTCGGCGTCAGCTCGTATGCCCGCCCGGCCTCGCGCAATTCCCGTCCCGGATCAATCGCCTGCGCCACCACCCGTTTGGCAGCACGCACCCCCCGACTTTCGCGCAGCTCGGGCAGATAGGCCACAAAGAAATACACGATGCTGCCCAGCAGCGGAAATGAAAACAGGATCAGCAACCAGTAGAGGTTGTGCCCGCGCCGCACGGCATGGATGCCGAAATACAAAGCGATCAGGATATGCAGACCGATGCCAAAGATGGGCATGAATACTCCGCTCAGTCGGTAAAAACAGAGGTCACAGGATAGCAGCGCAAGCTAACGTGGCTGCAGAGGCCGGAACACCAGCTTGATCGTCTGGGAAGTATCCGCCTCGCGTATGCTGCCAGGCACCGGTAGCGGTTCAGCACGCCGCAACGCCGCAAGCACGGATTTGTCCAGCGCCGGATGCCCACTTGAACGCGCCACGCGTGCGCCTATCGTACGACCGCCCGGCGTCAGTGCCGCCTCGATCACGACTTCGGCATCCTTCGGAAATTTCCCCTTGGGCAAGATCAGGTTCGCACGCAGCTTGGCCGAGATCGCCCGCGCAACGGCCAGGTCGGAAGTGTTTTGCCACGACTCGCCGATGATCACGCCTGGCGGCAAAGCCATCACGCCAGCAGGCAGCTCCTCTTCTTTCGCGACAGGCTTGCTTGCCGCAGGCTCCGGTTGCACCGGACACACTGCGGCAGGGGACGATTCGGCAGCCGGCTTGGGACAGGGGCAAGGCGGGGGCTGCAACCAGGCACACCCCGTCGACAACACCACGCAGAGCACCAGCCCCGGAGCATTTCTCAGCATCATGATGCGCTCGCTACCTCTTGCAACGCGGCACGCATCGCGGTGATCACCGAATCGTAGCGGTTCGGATCCGTGTCCTTGCCGGCACCAAACACCGCCGAGCCGGCCACGAAGGTATCGACGCCAGCGGCAGCGATCTCGGCGATGTTGGCCGGCTTCACCCCGCCATCGATCTCCAGACGGATGTGCCGGCCCGCATCACGTTCATACGCATCCAGCCGGGCGCGCGCCAGCCGCGCCTTGGGCAGGGTTGATGGAATGAAACTCTGCCCACCGAAACCGGGGTTCACCGACATCAGCATGATCAGATCGAGCTTGTCCATCACATGGTCCAGCCACTCCAGCGGCGTGGCTGGATTGAACACCAGCCCGGCCTGACAACCATGATCGCGGATCAGCTGCAGGGTGCGGTCCACGTGACGCGAGGCTTCCGGGTGAAAGGTGATGATGTTGGCACCCGCCTTGGCGAACATCGGCACCAGCGCATCCACCGGCTCGACCATCAGGTGTACGTCGATGGGTGCGGTGGTGCAAGGGCGGATCGCCTCACAGACCAGCGGGCCGATGGTGAGATTGGGTACGTAATGGTTGTCCATCACGTCAAAGTGCAACCAGTCGGCACCTGAAGCGATGACTTTTTCGACCTCGTCACCCAGACGGGCGAAATTGGCCGAGAGCAGACTGGGAGCAAGAATATAGGAGCGATCCGTCATGGCAGGTTCAGCTGATTCGACAAAGCGTTATTATCCCAGTCGCCCCCCAACAGACGCCAGCAAAAAAAGATGAGCCCAAGTCATCCCCCTCACGCAATCAAAGTCGAAACCGTCGCTCACTACGTTGCCGAGCAATCCGAACCAGACGAAAAACGTTATGTTTTCGCCTATCAGATCACCATCCGCAACATCGGCAGCAAGCCGGCGAAACTGCTCAGCCGCCACTGGTACATCACCGATGCCGAAGGCGTGATCGATGAAGTGCAAGGTGAAGGTGTCGTCGGCGAACAGCCACTGCTCGCCCCCGGCCAAAGCTTCGAATACACCAGCGGCTGTGCGCTCACCACCCCTTTTGGCAGCATGCGCGGACGCTACCATTTCGTTACCGAGGATGGCACAGCCTTTGATGCCGACATCCCGGAATTTTTCCTGGTCGGCCCACGCACACTGCATTGACCCCCTGAACAAGCCTGTCAGGCCCGCGTTCTCAGGGCAGACTGTGCGCACCACTGACAGGGATAGTGGCCCCCGGCTGGAGGCCATGCCCTTTTCGCGGAGCAGATGCATGCAAAACCGGGCAAAAGAAACAGGCAAACAACCGTGCGCAAGGCATAAACGTTACGGGCATGCACTCACGGCAGCCGTGATTGTCACCTTTGTCAATTGTTCGAGCGCCGCGCAGCAGGTGCTCGATCCTCCCCGAAACCCGCTTGCACCGCCTGCGGACAGCGTGATCTTCTCCACCCGCTTCGAGCGTCCGGAAGCCCTGCCGGTCATCGAAGCCTTTGGCGCCACCCGCGTCGAATGGCTCTACGCCAGAATCCCAGCCTATGTCGCCAACCTCAAGACCAGGGGTCTCGCTGTCGGCACGACGCTGAATGCCAATCACGCCGTGCCCCCCGCAGGGCTCGCGAGAACTTTCGATGACCAGCCACTGATCGCGCCCTGGATGCAAAGCTGGGGAGCAAAGTGGATCAGCATCGCCAGCCCGGCCACGCGCGAAGCTTTGCTCGCTGAAGCGCGCAGACAAATCGGCTTCGGCGTAGCAGCGATCCAGTTTGATGATCCACGCCTCGACGTAGCGGCCCTGGAGTTCGGCGGTGAATACTCGGAAGCGGCGCGGCAAGGCTTCGCCCGCTGGCTGGCGGATCCAGCCCACGCCCTGCCTGCGAACCTGCCCGCGGAGGTACGCAGCGGGCAGTTCGACTATCGCCATTACCTGCGCAACAGCCTCGGCTTCGCCACGCCGCAGGAGGCCCAGCAAAACCGCCTACGTTCGCCGCTCAACCCGGCCTGGGAACGCTTTCACCTCGAAAACGTGCGCGGTTTCTTCCAGCGTCTGCGCACCGAACTGGCCCCTGGCAGCGTCGCCCTGAGTCTCAACCTCACCAATCCACAACCGGACAAGCGCACACTGCAACTGCTGGATCTCGCAGACTACGTAATGGCCGAGATGCGCCCGATCTCCCCGCCCAACCTCGCGCTCACCACGGCGACCGTGCTGGGGCGTGGTATCGGTTTCGTCCCCAGCCTCACGCCACACGGCACAGCTGAGACACGCCGCGCCATCGCCCTGCTCTATGCGCTGGGCGCCCCACCGCTGGTGCCGTGGGATGTATACATGCCGGACCAAACCGACACGAATGGCGTACGAACCCCGCAAGCACGCTACTTCGGTACCCCCGCGGAATACGGCGACCTCTACCGCTTCGTGCGCGACAACCCCGCTCTTTTCAAGGGTTGGGACAGTGCGGCCGCGCTGCTGCTGGTCTTCCAGATGGAGTATTACCAGAGCAACACAGCCCTGCGCCTCGCCGGCCGCCTGCAGGCGAAGCAGATCCCGTTTGCGGTCGAAGCCGTACAGCACGCCCTGCCGGAACATGCACCGGACTCCACACGCCTACTGCGTGCTGCGGCGGTCCTGCCCGCCACGGAACTCGACAAGGACTTTGCCACAACCTTGCAGGCGCAAGGCGACCGGCTGATCAGTGAGGCCGAGGCCGCACGCCTGTCCGCGGGAAGCGTGGATGAAAAAGACACCTTGCTGTTGCCACGTCTTCAACCCGCCAGACCGGATCTCCGCCTGCTCCATCTGGTACGCACCCACAAAGAGAGCGCCACACTGAATGTCCGTCTGAACGCCGCACTCCCCACGGGTCAGCGCCTGCGCGGCGTCACCCTGTACGCCCCGGGCATGACGGCCCAGAGCCTGGCGCCAGCCGATTGCCGCAGCGTGAAGGTCCCGGCACAAGGCGAATGGCTGGTTCTGGAACTTCAACTGCAAGCAGGCGCCTGCCCTTAGGCACACGACGGCGCCAGCATGCTTGACTGGCACCGTGAATTTTCAGGCACTGTGCTTGCATTGCATTTCACGATAAGTACCCAACCGGGCGAACAAGTTTTCCGGCTGCGGGCCGTTAAAGCCCGAAACGTCCCTCCGTTTAGCTGCCAAGGAGAACCCCGTGACATCCTTCCTCAAGGCCGTCTTGCTCTGTGTCACTCTGAGCTGTTCTTCACCAGTCATCGCAGCCGGTCCGGACTGCTCTCGCCCGCTGACCCTGGCCCTGCACGAGCACGGCCTGCTGTACGACTCTGCAACCGATCGCGGCATCGACCGTGATATTGCCGATGAACTGATCCGCCGCAGCGGCTGCAAGATCACCGTCACGGTGATCCAGCGGGCGCGCATCTGGCAGCTCATCGAGTCCGGCGCACTGGATTTCAGCCTGTCCGGCATCACGAATGCGGAGCGCGACCAATTTGCCGGGTTTGCCTGGTACTTTTCCAACAAGTACTACTTGCTGGTGCGCCGCGACGCGGGGGTTGCCGGGATCAGCGATTTCCCCCGCAACAGCACACTCCGGCTCGGGGTGATCCGTGGGTTCCGCTACAGCAAAACGGCCAATGCGCTTGTCGACCAGTTGGCGGAGGGCCGGCGTGTCAGCTTTGCGTCCGGGCTCGACCCGCTCTACGAACTGCTGCTGGGCAACCGCATTCAGGGCATGATCATCGAACCCTTCGATTATCCCGCAGCTGAGAACGGCAAGATCCGCGAACAAAGCAGCATCCTGGAGTTCGGAGACGACCCGGTGCCTCACGGCCTGATCATGTCGAAGAAGTCACTGAGCACCACCGAACAGGGCAAGTGGCGTGAAATCATGCGCGCAATGCGCGAAGACGGGACGACGCAACGCATCTTCGAAAAATACTTCCCGGCCGAACTGGCCCGTACCCTGACCCACTTCAGTGACTGACATGACGCGCCTGCGCCGGCATCTGCCCGTTCTACTGGTCCTCTGCACTGCGCTGGGGGCAACCGGCCTGCTTTGGCAGCACGAGCAACAGATTACCGAACGTCGTTTGCGTGCGCGTTTTGATGACAGCCTGCGTGATGTCGCCAGCCGCGTCGTACAGCGCATGAGTACCTACGAGCAGATGATGCGCGGCGTACAGGGCTTTCACGCCGGCTCTGCAGACATCCGCCCGCAGGAATTTGCCGCCTATGTTTCATCCCTGCAACTCGGCGCCGAGTTTGCCGGCATCCAGGGGATTGGCCGGATCTCGCTGATCCCGACCGCTGACAAGCTCAGATTCATCAACACCATGCGTGACCAGGGCATGCCGGATTACACCATCCACCCGCCAGGAGAGCGCCCGGTCTACGCCCCCATCATCCAGGTAGAGCCCTATGCCGGACGCAACCTTGTGGCGCTGGGGTTCGATCCTTACTCCGACCCTCTGCGCCGTGCGGCCATGGAAGCCGCCCGTGATGCCGGCATCCCGCGGATTACCGGAAAACTCCGCCAGATCCTGGATCAACGGCCGGAAGATGGCCCTTCGTTCATCCTGTACGCCCCGATCTTCCACCATGGCGCAGCGATCACGACGCTGGCCGAACGGCGGGCAGGCATCGCCGGATGGGTCTATGCTCCGGTCCGCCTTGCCGAAATGATGGCCAGCCTGTATGGCTCGACAGATCCCGACATCGCTTTCCACATCCATGACGGCATCGAAAACACGTCGGAATCCCTGCTTTATGCCTCGCATCCCGACAGCCAGTTCAACCCACTCTTGCACGGCTACGAATACATTCAGGTCGGCGGACACAGCTGGACCATCGAGGCTTACTCCCTGCCCGGTTTCGCCGCACGTTATGCCCGCAGTGACGCGAATACCATCGCCATCAGTGGCATCTGCCTGAGCCTGCTGCTCGCGCTGCTGACCCGGATCCTGAGCACCGCACGCCAGATGGCCATCAATCTCGCACAGCGCATGACCGAAGACCTGCGCAGCAGCGAGGAACGCTGGAAATTTGCTCTTGAAGGCGCCGGAGATGGCGTCTGGGATCGCGATCTGAGCACCGATACGGTTTTCTATTCCAGACGTTGCCTGGAAATCTTCGGTTATGTGCCCGGAGAATTCCCGCCCGTGCGCAGCGCCTGGATCAGCCGGATCCACCCTGAAGACCGCGCGGCCGCACTGGCGGACACGGAAGCCTGCATCAACGGTCATCAAGAAAGCTTCGCCAGCGAATACCGCCTGCGCTGCAAGGACGACACCTGGAAGTGGGTACTGAGCCGCGGCCGGGTGATGCACCGCGACCAGAACGGCAAAGCCTTGCGCTTGATCGGCACGATATCGGATATCGACGCCCGCAAAACCATCGAAGAGCAGATACGGCACATGGCCCAACACGACCAACTGACCAATCTGCCTAACCGCGCCCTGTTTGCCGACCGCCTGCAACAAGCCCTGAGTCTCGCCCGCCGGGACCATACGCATCTGGCACTGTTCTTCGTCGACCTTGATGAATTCAAGAGTGTGAATGATCGCTTCGGTCATGGCATCGGAGACTTGCTGCTGCAGGAGGTCGCTCAGCGGCTGCATGCCTGTCTCCGTGAATCCGACACTGCCGGACGCATTGGCGGTGACGAATTCGTCATCCTGCTGCCGGCACTGGGTACCATGCAGGACGCTTGGCATGTCGCCGAGAAAATCCGTTCGGCCATGGCTGAACCCTTCATCCTGGATCGACAGACCATCCGGATTTCCGCCAGTATCGGCATCGCCTGCCATCCAGAGCATGGCGACACCGACACGGTTCTATGGACGGCCGCAGATGTCGCCATGTATGCCGCCAAGGAGGCTGGCGGCAACCGGGTGGCGTTCAGTGAAACCTGCACGTTCCCTCCCGTCCCTGCTACGCCGCACTGAACAAAGTTTCTGCTGAAAGGGTTGCCCATCCTGACGCCACCAGCAGACTTGCCTATCATCACGCCCTGACTTCCCCTTTGGCACCGCCCCCATGCCTTTCTCTGCCCTCGGCCTTTCCCCCGCCCTGCTCAATGCACTCACCGAGCGGGACTTCAGCATGCCCACTGCGATCCAGACCACGGCCATTCCGGCAGCGCTGCGCGGAGAGGACATCCTCGGAGCAGCGCCCACCGGATCGGGCAAAACCGTCGCCTTTGCACTGCCCATCCTGCAACAGCTGGCATGCCTCCCGCGCAAATCGATCTATGGCGCAGCGCGACGAACCCACGCGCTGGTGCTTGCCCCCACACGCGAATTGGCGATCCAGACGGGCGAAACATTCAAGGAATTTGCGCGGCATCTACCGGGGCCGATCAAGATCGTCGTCGCCTTCGGCGGTGTGTCACTCAATCCACAGATGATGGCGTTACGTGGCGGCGCCGACATCGTCGTCGCCACGCCCGGCAGACTCCTGGATCTGATCGAGCACAACGCCCTGAGCATCGCTCACATCACCACACTGGTGCTGGACGAAGCGGACCGCCTGCTCGACGCCGGTTTCGCCGACGAGCTGCAAGCGCTTCTCGCCCTACTGCCCATACAACGCCAGAGTCTGCTCTTTTCCGCCACACTCCCACCGGGAGTACAAGCCCTGGCTGAATCCTTGCTGCATAACCCGACACGTATCGAGGAAGACGGGGACACACCCGAGATCGATCAGCACGCCCTCACCGTGGACGCCCGCACGCGTACCCAGTTGCTATTGCACCTGATCAAACAGGAAGGCTGGACGCGCGTACTGGTCTTCGTTGCCACCAAGTACGCCTGCGATCTGGTTGCCGACAAGCTTGCCCGCCGTGGCATCCACGCAGCAGCGCTGCATGGCGAATTGAGTCAGGGCACCCGCAGCACCGTGCTGGCCGATTTCAAGGCCGAGCGTCTGCACGTACTCGTCGCGACCGATGTAGCCGCGCGTGGACTGGACATTGCCCGGCTGCCGGTCGTCATCAACTATGACCTGCCACGCGCCGCGGCAGACTATGCTCACCGCATTGGCAGAACGGGCCGCGCTGGCGAACCAGGTTTGGCCATCAGCTTCATCAGTGCCGACACCGAAGCGCACTTTCGCCTCATCGAAAAACGCATGGGAATCAAGCTGGAACGGGAATACATCGACGGGTTCGAGCCCTCCGAAGTCCCCGGGCCAGGCGCTGCCACCGGTGGGGTCAAGGGCAAACGCAAGAGCAAGAAGGACAAGCTGCGCGAAGCCGCCGCAGGCGAAACTCAGGCGTCGTGATGACGCTGGACACGCAGCGTAACCCGCTCGTGAAGACGCTGACGACTGGCATCCGAAAGCATGCGGCTGGCCCAGCGGAAGACATTCGCCTCACGTACGGCCATGCGCATGCTGGCCATCCGTTCGCGCTGTTCGGCCAGGGGCATTTCCAGCGCCTGTTGCAGGGCGGTCGCCATGCCTTCAACATGATACGGATTGATGCTCAATGCTTCGGGCAGTTCGCGTGAAGCCCCCGCGAACTGACTCAGCAACAGTACACCACGCTCATCATCGCGCGCCGCGATAAACTCCTTGCAGACCAGATTCATGCCATCGTGCAGACTACTGACCATGCACACATCCGCCGCGCGATACAGCGCCAGAATTTCAGCACGATCATGATGGCGTGCAAGTAAATGGACAGGTTGATAGCCTGGCCAACCAAAGCGGGCATTGATGCGCCCGACGCAATGCGCAACGCGCGCCCGGGCCATCTGGTATTCCTGCATGCTTTCCCGGCTGGGCGCCGCCACCTGCAGAAAAACCAGTTTGCCAAGCCATTCGGGTGACGCTTCGAGCAGCCTCTCGAAAGCAGCCAAGCGCTCCGGAATGCCTTTGATATAGTCGAGACGATCAACCCCGAGGATGATCCTGGAAGACTCGGGCAGGCCATGCTGACGGCGTACTTCCGCACCATGCTCGATCACCGAAGGCCACTTTTCCTGTTCGGCGGATTCGGGCCAGGCAATCGAAATCGGATAGCTTTCAATCAGGCTCTCAGCCCCATGGTAGAGAATGGTCGAGCGCTCATGATCGATACGCGCCTCCAGGGTTCTATCGATGGTATCAATGAAATTCCGGCAATGGTGGCGCGTCTGGAACCCGATGATCGTGCTTCCCAGCATGCCATGCAGGATTTCACTCCGCCACGGACAGATCAAGAAGGCTTCCGGATTAGGCCAAGGTATATGCCAGAAGCTTATTATCGTAGCGCGCGGCAAGCGTTCCCGCACCATGGCCGGCACCAGTGCCAAGTGATAGTCCTGCACCAGAACGACCGGATCTTCAACCCGTGCTTCGGCTATGATGGCTTCCGCAAACCGCCGATTGACCGTCTGATAATGTACCCAGTCAACATCCCTGAATACTGGAAGCATATTGGCTAAATGACACAACGGCCATAACCCACCATTCGCAAAACCACTGTAGTAGCCGGCCTCCTCTTCAGGACTTAACCACAAGCGCCGCAGAGTGTATTCGGATGTGCCGGGAGGCAGGGCCAGACATCCTTGCTTGTCGGCCATCTCGCGATCAGCGCCACCGCTGCCGTGCGCAATCCATGTCCCGGAACAGGCGCGCATCACGGGCTCGATCGCGGTCACCAAGCCACTCGCAGGCTGGCTGACTATGATCTGATCATTTTGACGTTCATGAATGTAAGGCTCCCGATTCGAAGCCACGATGACTTGATCGCTGCGCAACTGCGTGCGCAACAGCGAGCGCAGCCGGGCCGCGCTCCAGTGTTCTGAGCTACCGTGATTGCGATGATACTCATCCTCCAGATCACGCAAACGGGCACGAATGTCGGCGGCAAAATCGGCTGGTAACTCGGGGGGCGCGGGGCTCAAGGGAGCTCGCGCAACATCTTCTCCACGCAGGATCCCGCGAATCCCTTTAATCCAGGCCCGCCAGCTGAGCTGCGCAGCCACAACGGTGGTCAATGCAATGACCAGGCCGAGCAAGACAACAAAGATGACGAAGTACTGCCTGGAAAGCAAGGTTCGACGCTCGACGAAGGCCAGATCATGCAGCTGGATGAGCTCCACACTCTCTCCCGAATCGAGGGCAATCGGATGAATGGAGATATGCATCGTTCCGGCTTCAGAGACCAGACGGGGGGGGCTTCGGTGAGAGATTTCATTGGCCTGGGCACAGGACAGGCCCACCGGATACTCGGGCGTCGACAGCAACAAACGGCCATCCGAACGACATAAACCCAAGGCTGTCAAACGTTCATCCTTGAGCGTACGGTCGAACAGCGGATGCAGGCGCTCGATATTCTGCCCAGACACAGCCTTGTTGATCGACTCTGACAAGGCACTGGCAACCAGCGCACTACGCAGACCCAAATCGCGGGAAAACCAGCGCTGGGTCAACGCGTCCATGAGCGGAAAAGCCAATACGACAGCGACAATCAGCGTCACCCCCAGCGGGATCAAAAACTGTAGCTGAAAGCGAAAGAGTTTCACGATTCGTGGCGAGCGCAGAAGGGCTCGGGCAGGGAAATGAATAGTTGATGTGTCTGAATGTACTACACTTTGTCGCTGTCACTGATAGCGTTGGGATCCCAAGTATGCGTAATCACTCAGCAAATACGAGCCGCATTGTACTGGTACTGAATCCAGGTTTGACCTTTCACCGCGAGGTCATTGCAGGAGTTGGAGCATTCTCTCAGGCAGCAGGACTGAAGTGGGCCTTTGAGGTTGAAACGAATGTTCTCAAGGCCCTGGCAGCCACCAAAGTGCCAGATGGTTTTATCGTCGACACGGATGCGTCCGAGGAAGTCGAGCTGCTCGCCTCGATGGACAAATACCCCCTGGTTTGTATCAGCAGTGCCGTGTCCAGCGCTTGTCCGCCTGGGGTATCTCAGCTGGCCTCGGACAATGCTGCCCTAGTAGATCTTGCCATTCAGCATTTGCGCGACTCCGGCCTGACTTGTTTTGCCTTTTACGCCAAACCCAAGTATCGCCACGCACTGTGGGCGAAAGACCGGCGTGAAGCCTTCGCTCAACAAACCCCCAAGGCATTTGGCATGTTGTATGAAATCAGTGGCAATCCAAGCGCAGAAGAAGGCGGCGAGACCCTGCTGGCGTGGTTGCACGGCCTGCCGGCCCGTACGGGAATCATCGCCGTCAATGATTCGAGCGCGCGGGAGGTCCTGCATGCCTGCAACACCCTGGGCCGCAAAGTACCGGAGGAAATCGCCATTGTCGGCATCGACAATGATCCGCTGGTCGCTGCCATGGCGCCCCTGCCTATCACCTCGGTCATGCAGGGCTCACATGAGATTGGTCGCAAAGCGGCAGAATTGCTGCATGCCAGCATGCGTGACAGGAACCGCCCTCCGGTACGTCTAGCGATAGCCCCGCGTGGAATCCATCCGGCGGCAACCAGCCCGAAGACCTGCCCTGTGCTGCGCGATGCGCTCGAATATATCGCCAGCCATGCCGCCCAAGGAATCAAGGCCGAACAGGTTGCCGATCATCTGGGTATGTCCCGCACAACTCTGGAACGCCTGTTTTGTGAACATCTGGGCTATTCCGCGCACGAAGAACTGCTGCGCACGCGCCTGGGCCTGGCCAAGCAACTGCTTCTGTCACGCACCTTGAGCACAGCGGAAGTGGCCCAGCGCTGTGGCTTCCGAACCCAGCAATATATGCACGTAGTATTCAAACGTGAATTGAGCCTGTCACCAAGCGAATTCATCGCTCAATCCGCCAAACAGCAGGAGCAAAAATAGTGGTTTGACGCAAAACTGTTGCGCGCTTGCCACACTTCGCCCCGATATCTGCGCTTGTTCACCGCATACCGGGGTTTGTTTTTTTGAATATGGCATGAGCGCCCAGCCCATCAGCGCTTCCCATCGAACGCCAACATATTCCAAATAAATATTTGGAGCGGAAACGTAAACGTTATGCCGGGAAAACGAAATTGAGGCACCTGAGTGATGTTTTGTACAAACGAATCCGACCCCGCGTAGATGTGTCGGGCTTGTTCATCCGGAAGGCCTGCACGGCACGGACGCCAGCAGACAACGCGGGTCATCCTTTCACTCAGGAGATAAATCCATGCAGAAGAAACTCATTGCTTTGGCTGTTGCTGGTCTGATGTCTGGCGCGGCTTTTGCCCAGACTTCCGTCACCATCGGCGGCAAGTTCGACGCAGGCTACCAATTCAAGCACACAGCTAGTGCCGACTCCACCGCTGGCGGATCCAACGGCGGTTCCACGACTGAAACGTTGGGTGACGGTGCTGCATCGACCTCCCGTATCACGATTTCCGCCAAGGAAACCATCTCCCCATCGATCGAAGCCGGCGTGAATATGGACTTGCGCTTTGGTACGGTTGAAGAAGGCAAGAACACCACCACCACCGGTGGTATCAACTCCAACGATAAGAAACAGGCTTACTTGAAGACGGCTGCCGGTAAGTTGTCCTGGGGTGTGATCAATCTGGGCGACAACTACTTCACGATTTCGTCCAAGCCTTACATGGTTGAGCCGAAGGATCTGGAAATCGTCAAGTACGGCATTGCGACCTATCGCTATACCGCGCTGTCGAGCCGCCTGACCGAATATCTGTCGCCGACCTTGAACATTGGGCCTGTCGCCGTCAACTTCCATGCTCAGTACGCATTTGGCGAACAAGCCAAGAGTGGTAGCAGCAACACTTCCGGTACCAATCGTGGTGACGCCTGGAACACCGGTATTGAGTGGAAGTTCTCGAAGCTGGTTAACGGTGGTTTCGACGTGCTGCGTCGTGGTTCCACGAACAATGATCTGGTGACGACCACGACCTACGCGGCTTCGTCGGCTACTGCCAACAAGGCAACCACGACCTATGCTGGTCAAGATAGCTTCAGCCTGACCCGCGCTTACGTGAGCGTCTTCCCGATTGGTGGCCTGAAGGTTGCTGCGACCTACATCAATCAAG
>Ga0316604_10000940_pt1 | contig 29445 bp, 15 predicted proteins | sample OWC_soil_day20_C_FD_207650 | JGI IMG/M metagenome (GOLD analysis project Ga0316604, IMG submission 207650) | Wetland soil microbial communities from Old Woman Creek delta, Ohio, United States - OWC_soil_day20_CT | ecosystem: Environmental > Terrestrial > Soil > Wetlands | place: USA: Ohio... | reverse complement strand
ACAGAAACCATTTCATTACTGAAGTTCTATAAAGAGTTTCCTGTGTTATCTGAATAAATGAATCTCTTTCTTCTTTTGCCTTGACGCAAAAGAGAAAGAACCAAAGAGAAAAAGTCAAGGCTTCTCGTGTGAAGCTACTGCGATAATGCTCGAAGCTACAAGCGATTGAACTCGCTTCGCTCAAACAGAATCGCTTGCTTAACGCTTCGGGCATTGTCTCCGTTTAACGCTTCACACAAGAGGCCGGTCCTTTCTTTTTTACTCCACTTTGCTTCGCTCGTGATTCTTCTTCTCCTCGCTTTCAGCATTGGGTTCACTTTGCTTCGCTCGTGATGCTGCTCCTTCTCGCTTTCAGCTTTGCTTCTTCGTTGCTATAATTTTGTAAAGCCAATCGGTGAGAGGGATGGGGCAGCTTAGTAATCCTCCATTTTCCTTTAGGTTGTTCATTGAAAAACGGATTTTTAGAGGTGGGTTGAACTTGTTGGCATAGACAGAGAGACTTTTGCCGCTGATGCGGGTATCTGATTTTACTTCTACAGGAATAATATCTGTTGGAAGTTGTAACACAAAATCAACTTCGGCCCGGTTTTCAGAACTCCAATAATAGGGCATCACATCATTTTGTGGCAGTAGAGATTGCAGTATGGCATTCTCGGTCAGGGCTCCTTTAAATTTGGTGTAGCCTGCATTGCCGGAAAGAATAATCTCTGGAGAGAGTTTGGCCAGGCGCCTCAGTAGTCCGCAGTCGCATGCATAAACTTTGAAAGAGGTCAGGTCTTGATACGCACTTAGGGGAAGTCCGGGTTTAGTTATATTGAAAATACGGTGAATGAGTCCGGCTTCTTCCAACCAAAGGAGGGCATCTTCATATTCTCTGGCACGTGCTCCTGTCTTGACAACCTTATAGATGAATTTACGATTTTCTTTAGCTAGCTGTGAGGGTAGGGATGACCAAAGGCTGTTGATGCGGGGGATATCTATGGGGGAAGCATACTTGGAGAAGTCTAAGGTATATAGGTCCAGAATGTTTTGCAAAATATCTTCTACTGCCTGAATTCCTTTGTTCTCAAGAAGGGTGGTCACGGCTTCGGGCATACCTCCGCAGATGAGATATCTCTTATATTCCATCTCTAATTTATTGAGAATGATTTCGGGAAGTGGATCAGGGCTGGCCAAATCATTGATATAATGGTAGACACGTTCGTCGGCTGACAACAAGAATTCTTTGAATGTAATAGGGTACATCCTTATGATCTGAACTTTGCCCACAGGTACAGACATCTTCTTTTTCCGGATAGCCACACCTAATAATGAACCGGCTGCAATGACGTGGTATTGAGGCGCATCTTCACAAAAATACTTTAAACTGTTTAAAGCTGCCTCACATAGTTGGATCTCATCAAAGATGAGGAGTGTTTTACCTGGCACAATGGGAACATCCGTAAACAGGGTGAGCTCTTTTAATATTCGACTGACATCTTTTGTTTTCTCAAAGATTTTTGCCAATTCTTCCACTTTATCGAAATTGAATTCGGCTACGTACTCAAAAGATTCTTTACCGAATGCTCTCATACTCCAGGTCTTTCCGATTTGACGGGCTCCTCTCAGAAGGATCGGCTTGCGGTTTTCACTCTCCTTCCATAATCTCAAACGATCAATGATTTCTCTCTGAATTTCCATGCTTATCACACTTTATGTGCGGAAAAGGTGTATAATCCCACACTTTCCGCACGTAATATTGGCAAATATAGATTTTATTTGTGAAATAGAGGAGAGAATTTCTTGAAATATCTCTGTTCTTTCTTCTTTTGCCTTGCCGCAAAAGAGAAAGAACCAAAGAGAAAAAGTCAAGGCTTCTTGTGTGAAGCTACTCCGTCAATGCTCGAAGCTACAAGCGATTGAACTCGCTTCGCTCAAACAGAATCGCTTGCTTAACGCTTCGGGCATTGTCTCCGTTTAACGCTTCACGCAAGAGGCCGGTCCTTTCTTTTTTACTCCTCGCTTTCAGCATTGGGTTCACTTTGCTTCGCTCGTGATTTTGCTGCTTTAAAACAATACAACTCGCAAGCGTGGGGAGCCAATTGTTGTTTAAATGTTTTAGAAAAAGAACCGATTGACTTGTTTTTCCATAAATCAACGACCTCGCATTCTCCCTGAATGTTTAAATCCTGAAGTGAGACTTCTATCGTGGCATCGTCGTTGTCGGCTAAGTTGAACAATGCCAGGTAAATGTCTCCTGTTTTAATATGAACGGAAGTAATGGCGAGCTTTCCGTCTTTAAAATAAAGTTGGCGGACAGCAGTGCTCTCACGATGCATTTTTAATACTTCGGAATTTGTGAGTAGGGAGAGTGTAAATTGGTCATTGCTGGGCAAATCGCCACCAAACATTAGCGGAGAGCGAAATATAGTGAAGAAAGTCATCAATGAGTATTGTTCGTTTTTGGTGAGGTGTGTCATTCGGTCTTCACCCCGTTCTCCACGGATAGAGATGCGTCCGAGGGGAATCATATCGCAATCGGGCCAAGTACCCGGACGAATATAGGGATACCATCCTTGCGCCACTTCCATGAGGTGGGTTAAATGATGCCAGGTATCCCATACATCGTCTACCATACGCCACATATTGGCATGATTCGATACGTGTTCGGCTTTAGCCAAAGGTGTTTCGCCGGGAGAGGTACTTAGCACGATGGGGCGCCCGGTGGCATCAATGGCTTTGCGTATAAGTTCTATTTCGCTTTGATGATAGGGGCGTGACAAATCGTCTATTTTGATAAAATCTACTCCCCATGAAGCGTATAGTTCCATAATGGAATTGTAGTATTCCTGTGCTCCCGGTTTGTCTGCAACAATGGTATAGTTATCTTTTAGCCATTCGCATTGCAGCTCGGTGGAGTAGATTTGATCGGCGGTAACACCATTTGCGCCCTTGATGGGGAGTTTGGCATTAACAGCTTCTTTAGGAATGCCTCTCATGATGTGGATGCCAAACTTCAGCCCTAAAGAATGGATATAGTCGGCTAGTGGTTTAAAGCCCTTTCCGTTGGCTGCTGATGGAAAGCGATTCACTGCCGGTTGGTATCTTCCGTAGCCATCCATTACATAGCGCGGGTCGGTTTTGTTATAGCCCCCGGCTTTATCATTTTCTATAAACCAGCGGATATCAACCACAATGTATTGCCATCCGTATTCTTTTAGGTATTTAGCCATGTAGTCGGCGTTGGCTTTTACTTCGGGTTCGGTTACCGTGGGGCCGTAGCAGTCCCAACTGTTCCATCCCATAGGTGGGGTGGGGGCCCATTCTCTAAAATCTGTTTGTGCAGTTGCAGAGGCTGTGAAAAACAGAGCCATGTAAAAACAGAGACTTTTTTTCTTCATGTAATTCATAAAATAAAATATTTATAATTGGTTACCTTTGAAAACTCACTGTTGAAAATATTTATAAAAGAGGGCAATCTCTGCTTAATGTGAGGTTGCCCTCTCAGTTTTATCGGTTTTATTAATATTTCGGATTCTGTATCAGATTTGGGTTCTTTGTTATTTCACTATACGGTATGGGTAACCAGTATAGTTTATCGTTCCATATGCGTGTTTCGATAACACTGTGTTTGGGCAGGTAGAGATAGCCAGTTACATTGCCCGTACCGTCGAACTTGTCGTTATTATACAATTTGTATATGTCGATTTTAGTATTGGGTGCGGCAAGGGTGCTTCCGAGCTTCCAGCGACGTACATCGAAGTAACGGTGCTCTTCGAAGCATAGTTCGATTCGACGTTCGTGACGGATTTTGCTCAAAAGTGTTTCTCCGCTCATTGAAGCGGAAACATCGGGCATGCCGGCCCGATTACGGATAACATCCAGCGCATTGCGTGCTCCCTGATAATCGCCTGTTTCACACAGGGCTTCGGCTAAGTTGAGGTATTGTTCGCCCAGACGTAACCAGATCCAATCGCGTGCGGAAAAGTTCCAGGAATCGGAGACATAATCTTCATCCACGAATTTCTTAACGTTGTATCCTGTTAAGGAGGAATTCCATGAGTTGGTGGGGTATCTGTCCGTATCCTTGCCGCTACCGATGGTAACACCCGATAGGGATTTCCATGTGGAACAGATGGTGGTGTCTTTGCCATTGATATAGGCGGCGTAGAAGAGTTCCATGTTTCGGCTAGACCATGCGACACCATCATACAATACTGTAGCTTTCAGACGGGGATCTCTGTGGTCCCAGGGAGTGGCTCCGCCGGCAATATTGAATGTATCCTTGAAGTTTTTCCAGCTAAAGTCGGTGGCTGTGGTTCCGTCGGCCGACAGACATTCGAATGCATCGACAAAAGATTCCATCGGACAGTTACCACCCCATCCATTGTATCCGCTTGGAAAGTTGGACTGATCTAGGTAGCTGAGGTTCTCTTCATCCGCACTGGAGGTTCCTTGTCTGGCAAAAAGCACTTCGCTGTTTAATCTGTCCATAAAGATGTTTTTGTAATTCTCTGCCGGATCGGAGTACTTTTTGTAGAGGGCGAATCCGTTTTCCAGTGCATTATCAATAGCTTCCTGAGCGGCAACGGCCGCTTTGCTCCATCGTTCGGCCTGCGTTTCGCTCGAACCTACATATCCTACCAGTTCATTGTCTACATCTACATTCATCAAATCGCTGGCTGCATATAGCAGGATGCGCGACTTTAAAGCCAAAGCGGCTGCCTGGGTGGTGCGGCCGTTGTCATCTGCATCCGAGTAGGAGCCGGGTAACTCTGTTGCCGCACTATCCAGCTGGGCAACCATCCAGTTAACGCAATCTTCGTACGAATCCCGTTTAACATTCAGTATGGCTTTTTCATCGGATAGGGTATAGTAATCGGTAATGATGGGCAGGCCTCCCCATCTGCGGGTGAGGTCGTGGTACATCAAAACACGGATAAAGCGGACTTCACCCTTCATTCTTGTACGCCAATCTTCATCTGTAAAGGTGGCATTGTCTACATTCTGAAAGAAAAGGTTACAGTTCTGTATATTGGCCCATTCCGTATCCCACGCGCGGTGGTCCCATCCGTACCATCCACCGTTCATACGGCCGATGTCCGATGAGGTAATGGTGCCCAGATTAATTTGTTCGCATCCGCGAGACCATGTCAGGGCGGTTTCATCGATACAAGAGCTCATCCATGATTCCGTCCATCCGTGCCCCACCTGGTTATAGCGGGCATTGACAAATGTTTGTATCAGTTCGGGGTCTGCCCATACGGCATCCTCCGTGATGGAAGTGAGTGAGGTTTTATTCAATAGATCGTCATTGCATGACATCATGCAGCAGGCACATAGTATAGTGCCTATTAATTTATTGTATTTCATTGTATTCTCTATTTAAGGTTATAATGATAAATGAATACCGAAACTGATTGATTTGGCTTGCGGGGTACTCCATCCGGTCCATCCTTGTCCGCTTGCCGTATCGGAGGTTTCAGGGTCTAGATTCTTAATCCCCGTAAAGGTGAACAGGTTGTATCCTGCTACCGAAAAGCGCAAATCCGAGAATACGTTTCCTAAGAATCCGAGGCTTTTTTTAGGCAGGGTGTATGATAGCTCTATACTTTTCAGACGAAGGTACGAGGCATTCTTTAACCAGAAGGTATTTCTGTAATCGCCTGCCCCGGACGGAGTATAGTCACGGTTATATACTTTAGGATATTTGGCGTTCGGATTATCGGCCGTCCATCTGTTGTTATAGAAGTCTTCGGTAAAGTTTCCTATAATCCCGGCTTCCATAAAGGTGTATTGCCATACTTGGGCAGTACCTTGCCACAACATATTCAACCCCCAGTTTTTATATTGCAGGTCGGTTGTTACTCCGTACATGATTCTTGGCACTTTGGGTTTATTCTGGCGAACTTTGTCATCGGCATCAATAACTTCGTCACCATTTACGTCGCGGAATTTTAAATCGCCTACAGTTGCATTGCTGAAATGTGGAGAGTTATCATAATCTTCCTGCGTTCTCATAATACCCGTTGCTTCGTACATCAGGAAATAATCATCGTTAGTGCCGATGGAGTTTCCGGTAATCTTCTGCCAGTCGTATGTGTCGGCCTCTGCTATATAGTCAATTTTATTTTTGCTATACGAGAGGTTTCCGTTTACCGAGAGTCTGAAGTCATTCCATTTATTAGAGTAGCCCAAAATGGTTTCAAATCCGTAAGCCGAGCATTTGCCGATATTTTCGTCGGGAAGATCGAGACCTGAATAGTCGGGGATAGCAGCACTACGAGTGCATAGTACTTTTTTACGATTGGTTTTAAAGATATCGAGCTCAAAATTGAAATGAGTAAGGAAACGTGCCTCTAAACCTACATTGTAAGTATTTGCCACTTCCCATGTGATGTTGGAGTTGGCTGTACCCTCCTTGACGATACCTGTTTGTGCCTCGCCATTCAAAATAGCGGCATTGTCAAAGGTATATGTTTCGAGGTATTGGAATGCATCTACCGCATCGTTACCCATTTGCCCCCAGGAGGCACGGATTTTTAAATAATCCATCCAGGAAACATTCTTTTTCCAAAAATCTTCTTCGGAAATTCTCCATCCCATTGATACACCTGGGAAGAAGCCCCAACGTTTGTTCTTCGGAAAGTTTTCGGAACCGTCGTATCTCCAATTGAATTGTAACATATACCGGCTGTTATAGGCATAATCCATACGTCCGAAAAAGTTCATGCGGGCAGTCTCTGATGCGGTGCCATCGTTTGTTTGGGAGTCACTGCTACCGGCAAATAGTTGGTCTACTTCCGTAGATACGTAATCCTGGCGATATGCCTTCAAATAATCATAGCGGCTGGTGTGTTGCTCGTAGGCAACAAATGCACTCAATGCATGTACATCATTGAAGGTTTTTTCGTAGTTCACGCGGGCATTGAACGTGATGCCCAACGTCTGACTCATATTCTGACTCAATGATGCGTTTGACGGACCGTATCCTTTTGCGGTGTAGTTCTCTCCGTCTTTATCATAGAGATAGAACTTTTTGTAGAATTGTTTGTAATGAGTATCCGTGCGGTCGAAGTAGGCTCCGCCGGCAGCCGACAATCCGTTGGTCAGAAATGATAAATCCCAGTTGGCCGTGAGGTCGGCATTGATATAATCGCCGTCATTTATTTGATATCCCATGGAACCGTCTACTGCTGTAACGGGATTGAAGTTATCTTGTGAGGCAAGGGTGGGATAATCGGTGCCCGGCCATTTGATGTTGTATTTCGGATCGTATTTAATTAAATATCTCCATATATCCGTAGAACCGTAGTAGGGAGAGTTTCTGTCTATGTGACGCCATGCCATATTAACTCCCAACTTCAAATTCTTGTGGGCATTGATGTCAATGTTAGAACGCAGGCTGTATTGAGAGAAATCACTGGTTCCTTTTTTGTAGTAGTTGTCCTGATACTGGTAACCTCCGGAAACAAAATAACTGACTATTTTGCCGGATCCGGATACCTGAACGTTATGCTGAGTTTGCAGAGAAGGTTTCAACATATAATCGAGCGCATCTACATCGGGATAGTTGAGCGGGTCGGTTCCGTTTTTATACAGTTCTATTTCGTCGTCGGAGTAGGAGGCATTGGTGCCCTGAATGGTAGTGTTGATCTCATTAATCAATTGGGCATATTGCCATGAATGGCACATCTTAGGCAGCACTGCCGGGTTACTGATAGCGAAATTACCGTTATAGGTTACGGTTGTCTTGCCTTCTTTTCCTTTTTTGGTGGTAACGAGAATAACGCCGTTGGCCGCACGTGAACCGTATATGGCGGCAGATGCATCTTTCAGGATGGTGATGCTTTCAATGTCATTGGCATCGATACGCTCTAAGCTGCCTGCACGATCGGCTACACCGTCGACAACGACCAGCGGACTGGAATCTCCGGTGGTACTGGCACCGCGTATTAGCAGGGTAGCACTGTCATAACCCGGCTCGCCGCTTGTTTGATAGGAGATCAAACCCGGCAGACGTCCGCCCAGTGTGTTAACCACATTGGTCGTAGGCTGTTTGGTTAGCTCTTCTCCCTTGGTGACGGCAATGGAACCGGTGACCGATACCCTCTTTTGTACGCCATAGCCGATAACGACCACTTCTTCGAGGGCTTTATTGTCTTCCCGCATCTGAATTCTTATATCCCGTTTTGTTCCTACGGTGACTTCCTGAGATTGATAACCGATGTAGGTGAGCAACAGCACGTCTTTTGAATTGGCTTCGAGTTGAAACTCTCCTTTTAAATCAGTTATTGTTCCTTTTGATGTTCCTTTTATCAGCACATTAACACCGATAATCGGGTCTCCGTTTTCGTCGACAACATATCCTTTAATCTTATCTTTCTGTTGTGTGTCGGAAACCTGATTGCTATTGTCTTCTTTCTGCCTATCTGAGAGAACGATGTAATCGCCGTCTACAGTGTAATTTATCTTGGTTCCTTTCAATGCTTTGCTGAGCACATCCTGAATTTTTTCATTCCGGGCATTGACTGAGACTTTTATACCGGTGTTTACGTTGGCATTGATAACGAAGAGATAGTTGGTTTGTTTCTCAATCGTATTCAATACTTTTTCCAAAGGAACATTATTTAGCGAAATGGTCACGAAAACATTCTGGGAAAGCACATTTTCTGCATGCAACCCGAATATTGACATGAAAAGGATCAATAATGTTACTTTCATAGTCCTAAAAATTTGTTTGATTTGTGAATTTGGATGACGCATTGTCTTCCACAAAGAAATTTTATTCATATCTTTGTACTTGATTTTGAGGTTAATACAATCGTGAATTGTGTTAATTTGAATGTCGGCAGAGTGTCTAATTATGCCGGCATTCTTCTTTTGCAGCCATGGCTGCGTGTTTTTTCATTGTAGTATTAGTTCATAGGCTCCCTCCTTATCTTATTTTATATTAATAATCTGTTTTTCTTTATCTCGCTCAAACACAAAATCGGCATCTTTTTGCAATACGTTTAATGCACAATCTATCCCGTCGGATAAGCGGAACTTTCCACTGCAACGGTAGGCTGAAACAGAAGGATTACGGATTATAATTTTATAACCGTAATATTTTTCAAACTCTTTCATGATATCGGCAAAATAGGCTTTCTTGAAACAGATAAGTCCCTCTTTCCATCTGTATTGGTCATAATTCGTTATTTTATCTATCACAATACGATTATTGTGCAGCGAAGCTTTCTGATGGGGGGCGAGAACATAGGTAATACCGTTATGTTTTATGTTTACGGAGCCTTCCATTAGTGAGGTGACAAACTTATCGTTATCGGGGTATGCTTCTACATTGAATTTTGTGCCCAATACGCGTACGTTCCCTTTATTTGTTTGCACGATGAAGGGGTTATGGGCATTGTGAGTGACTTCAAAATAAGCTTCGCCTTTTAGTTGGACTACTCGTTTGTGTCTATTAAAATCGGTTGGGTAAACAAGGCTGGTACGGGAGTTGAGCCATACCCGGGTACCGTCTGCAAGAGTCAGATTGACTCTCTGTCCGGCGGGAACTGCTATTGTTTGCAGGGGCATAGGCTGCACTGATTCCTGATAACGATCGTAAAGTTTCGTCCCCAGAATGGCGAAAATGATAATGGCTGCCACTTTAGCCCAATTATATATCCGCTTTCTTCTTATGGAATAGTTGTTTTGACTTGCTATGCGCTCGTCATCCGCCAGAAGTAGCAACGTATCGAATAACTTTCTTTCGTTTATTATTTTTTGACGATTTTCAGGAGAATCATCCGACCATTTTTTAATGCATTCTTCTTCTTCTGAAGTCGTTTCTCTTTGAAAGAATTTATATAGTATTTCTTTATTCATTAGAGTTATATCATTTATTATGCGCTCGTTTTTTAAGTATGTATATGTAAAGCAGATAATAGTTGATTAACCCTAGTTTGTTTTGGCCTTTTTTCTGTTTTTTTTAGCCAAGGAAAAGAAAGAGGAGTGGATAGTAATCTTTGAGGCTTATACGAAGTCTTTTCAAGGCTTTTGTGATATGAAATTCCACACCTTTGATTGAGATACCTAATTCGGTGGCGATTTGCATGTGCGATTTTTCTTCTATGCGGCTCATCAGGAAGATGCGTTTTGTTTTTTCGGGCAATTCGCTTAACGCCCTTTTTACCATCTCTTTGGTCTCAGTGGAGAATATATCGTAAGGGTCGCAGGCTTTCAGGGTGGAAATACGTATGTCGAGTTCCCATTGAGCGCGGATGGCCATGTCTTCAGCCACATTCATCTCCAGTTGCAGGTGTTGCAGATAGTTTAAGCATTTATGTTTGATAACGGTAAGTATGTAAGCTGGTATATTTCTTTCATTTTCCACTCGGTTGCGGTTCTCCCAATAGTAAACGAATGCCTCCATAACGAAGTCCTCGGCTATAGGAATATCGTGTACGTAGTTTTGCGCAAAGTGGATAAATCTTGTCCTGTATTTATTAAATAGTTCTTCAAAGACTATTGAGTTAGATTCCGGCTGAGCCATGTTTCTTTTATGTATTAAAGTTAAAGTAAGACATACAAAGATATATTTATTTATTCTTTTTTGTGCAAAAATGCAATCTATTATCTGCAAGCAGGCATATAATCTCATGACGGAAGGCATATTTATTCTTATATAAGGTCTAAAAAAGGGGGTGTATCAAAAGCTGACCACCCCCTTTTTTTATAGAAAAGTCCGAATTTTCATAAGTCGTATTGGTATTGCTTAATAGCCTGGGTTTTGTTGCGCTTTCTTTTCTTCAGCGGTCAATGCTTTGCCGTCTTTCTGAATGATATCCAGATAGGTCTGAGGAATAGGACGCAAACAATGATGATCTTGGACATTGGGAGCGGCATCTTTGTTGAATGCTTTGGCACGGGCTACTAATGTTTTTGTACGAGCCAGATCTTCCCAACGTACGAACTCTCCACACATCTCACGGGTTTTTTCGTTGAGCAGGAAGCACATAGCTACATCGTAGGCCGAGGAAACACCGAGTTTTTGACAAATGGCCTGGTCTTCTGTTGGAAGATTGCCAATGGAGGTGATATCGGATACACTGAGGATGGATGCCTGGGAATTCAAGGTGCCTGCAGGAACGTTGTTGGACTCGTAATAGGAGTTGCGGTCGCAGAAGGTTCCCTTGCCGGATACAGCAGTAAATACGGACCATCCAAGTGCATTTTCGTTCCAGGCTGCTCCACCGTCGATGTAGCTGGCGCGGTCTTCACCGGCTTTCCACTGGGCACGATTGCGTAACGGGTTGATGTATTTTATCGCTTCCCCGTATTCGCCCTTGCGAATGTATGCTTCTGCAATGAATAGGTAATCTTCTGCCGATCGTGCCAGTATGCCGTCGCGGTATCCTTGTTCTTGCGATACGGTTTTACGTGATCCGTCGAAATACTTGCTCAATGGTGCGTAATACTTCAAATAGCTATCGCCTTCCATCGGGTTGGTGGTTCCGTTGCTCCCTGTGGGATAAATGGCAAAGACGGTAGGAACGAGTTTGCCGGTCTCGGCATCTTTGAAGAGTTCTTTATTCCATATTTCAGGGAAACGGGTGTCTCCAGCCTGATTCAGGATATACATCACTCCGCGGTCACCAGGGGAATACGTGTCATTGGTTCCGATTGTGGAGGTTTTTGTACAGTTGAACTTTGTACGGAAAGACTTCCACAAACGTGAGTCATTGAGATGATTGTAGGCGTTGTAGGTGTAATAACTGGTGCGCAGGCGCTGGTACTCACGGCCACCGGAAATATCACGTGCCATGCCCGGAAGATCGCGGTAAATGCTCAAAAAATAGAGGTGTTGTGGGTTGCCGTACTTACCTTGTGTGGCATCTGATGAAGTGAACTGAGCTGCCAAGACTACTTCCGACAGTTTTTCATTGCTGCCGTCGGGTTCGGTGTATGCCCAAAGATCGCGGAAGTTGCTTTCCAGTGGGTGGATGGCAATGACTTCGGATGCATACTTGATTACATTGTCTAAATCGCTGTCTTTTGTGCTTGCGTTCCAGCTGTCATTGATCTCGGAAGCTCGCCACAGGTAGGCTTTGGCGAGGAAGTGGGCGGCTGCCGATTGGGTAAGCTTGCCTTCCATCGATTCGGTTACCGGTAGTTCGTTGTAAGCTTCGAGTAGGTCGGAAAGTATTTGATCCATTACTTCCTGAGCGGATGCTCGCGTAAAATTGAGCTCAACCGTAGTTGATGGCTCTAATTTAAGAGGCACACCGCCGTATTGTCTGAGCAGTTTGAAGTAATTGAAACCTCTTATGAAGTGTGCGGTTCCCAGTGCTTCGTCACGCTTTGAACCGGTATATTCCTCGCATTTATTGATGAGTGTATTGGCTGTGGCAATGCCCGTATACATGTTGTCCCAGATATCGTAAGCGTGGGTGGTGTTGATGTTGACTTCCGGAATATCGGAATTAAGACTGGAAATGTAGGAGTTCCACATGGCATTGGAACCGTCACCTCCTACAATGAATTCATCGGTACCGTAGTTGGTGGTCGCGAAACCCCACTCGAATGCGAAATGGTAACGCAGGTTGTAATAGATACCTGTCATTAGGGCTTCCACTCCTTCGTCGGTATCGAAATACTCGGTGTTCTGTTTGGTGGTGAGCTTTTCATCAAGGAAATCGCTGCATGAGGTAATTGCTGGTAAGATGAGAGTGCCTGCCATCATGCATAACAATATATTTTTATTAAGTTTCATGTTTCCAATATTTTAAGGTGATCAAAATGTTACGTTTAACCCAAAGGTGAAGCCTGAGTTGTACGTCTCGCTATAGGTATCCATGTCGATGAAATCAATATGGCTGAATATCATTCCGGGGTTTTTGCATTGTGCATAAAGCTTTAAGTTGCTCAGACCCGAACTTTTTATCAATTTAGCGGGGAAGGTATATCCCAGTGATATGTTACGGATTTTCAGATAAGAGCCGTTTTTGAAACCCAATGTGTAGTAATAGGCATCTTTGCCTCCTTCGTCGAATATGGGTTTCTGGTACTCGGCATTCTTATTGTTTTCGTTGTAATAGTCATAACTACGCACGTTGTAGCGTCCGCCAACCCAAACGCCGCCGGTGTTGTAGGTATAGTCCATGCGTCCGTAAAGCTGAATTCCCAGTTCCCAGCCTTTGTAGGTAAGGTTGGAATTGATACCCATAGTCCAACGCGGATCGGTATGCCCGATTATTTTGCGATCGTCATTGGCATCAATCTTGTAGTCACCATTCTGGTCGGCCGGACGTGACATGCCTACCTGGAAGTTATGTCCGTTGGCATTGAACTTGGCCATTTCTGCAGCATCTTCTTCTTTCCAGATACCGGCCGATGCATAGTCGTAAATCACGTTCACTGATTCGCCAATGAACCAACCGTTGGTAATGTCGTCTTCTTTTCCGTTTGACAGGGACACTATTTCATTTTTGGTGTAAGCAGCATTGACTCCCACACTCCATTCAAAATCGCGTGTTTTCACAGGGATGAGGTTCAAAGTGAGGTCGTAACCGAAGTTCTTTGTTTCACCGATGTTGTTGTAAGTGGCCATGTAGCCGGTGAGTGACGGAATGCTTTGTAGCATTAACAAATCACTGGTGCGGGAGGTATAGATATCAAAGATACCGCTGATGCGTCCGTTAAGCAAACCGAAATCGATGCCGACATTCCACTGCTTGGTCTTTTCCCAGCCTAAGTTTTGGTTGGCCAAGGTGATAGCACCGTCAGACAGTTGCGATTCGTAGCCCACGTAGCCTGGAGTGGCTGAACTTCCAAACGGATAGAACAGGCTGGCGATAGCACCTTTGGTTGAATAAGGTGAAATGGCTGAGTTTCCGGTTACACCATAACCCAGACGGAGTTTCATCTGGTTGATCCAAGCGATGTCTTTCATGAATTCTTCCTGGTCAATGCGCCATCCCAAAGCCACTGAGGGGAAAGTTGACCACTTGTGACCGGTCGCTAATTGGGAAGCACCGTCACGACGCACGGAGGCTGTAAGCATGTAACGATCGTTGTAGGTATAGTTGACACGGGCCATGTACGATAATAATTGTTTTTCGGTCAACGACGAATCCCAGCTTTTCAAGGCACTGATGTTGGTGGTGCTGAGTGCATTCCACAAAGAGCCTGACAAGGGAATGCCTTCGGCTGCCATAAAATTGGATTCATATTCATATTTGGTGGCTGTTTGCAGGAAGGTAAAACCGAAGTCGTGCTTGCCGATGCTCTTGTTGTAATAGAGCAAGTTATCCAATGTCCATGAGAAGTCGGTGCTTTTGGTGAGAGAAGCATAGTTTACACCTTCGCGGTTGACGCTCTCTGCATCGTTGAACAGGCCACGACGGTAGTAGCGGAAGTCGGGACCGAAGTTAACTTTGTAAGATAGTCCTTCAAGCGGTTTCCAGATTTTTCCGATATTGAACTGGGCGTAGAAGCTGCCCAACGCACGGAACACTTTGCGTTCGTCTTTGGAGTACTGCCACTCATCGACCACGGTTTTGATTTTGGAATCGGCGCCGGGATATTCGATGCGGTTGCCTTCATCGTCATAAGGTACTGCATAGACGAGGTTTCTGGTTGCGGCTGCATAAGCACTATTGGGGCCGGATGTGGTACCGCCATCGTTGGACATGCCGTAGTTCTGGATACTGTAAGTGGCGTTCACGGTAGCTCCCAAGGAGAACCAGTCGGTAGGTTTCAGGTCGTTGCTTATTTTGGCTGTGTAACGGTTGTAATCTTGTCCTTTGATGGTACCTTTGCTGTTTAGCCATCCGAAGGATACATAAGACTGACTCTTCTCGTTACCACCCGAACCGCTAACGGTATGTTCGGTGGTGATACCGGTCTGGGTAACGAATTTTGTCCAGTCGGTTGTTGCCACCTTAGAGCCGTCCCATGATCCACCTGACCAGCCTTTCATGATATTAGCCCAGGCAAATGTGTCGTTGTCTCCATTGAAAATGGCTTTATCATTCGCTTGTGTCGGTTGATCCCCTCTCGGGTAAACACTGGAATCTCTATAATAATAGGCCCAACGACGCCAGTCGATGTATTCGCCTGCCGACATCCAGGTGGTACGGTCTTTAATCTGATCGATAGAAACTGAACCGCTGTAATTGACCGTGAAACGGCCTTCCTTGCCTCTTTTCGTTGTAATAAGAACCACTCCATTGGCTCCACGCGAACCGTAAATAGCTGTAGCGGAGGCATCCTTCAATATTTCTACGGATTCGATATCAGAAGGATTTAAAGACTCTAACACGCCTCCCCGGGAGGTGGTGAGATCGTTGAGATCTTCTTCGGGGGTTTTACCCACTGTACCGTTCAATGGCACACCGTCGACTACATAAAGAGGTGAACTGGATGCCGTTAATGAACGAGTACCGCGGATAAATACATCACCCATTTCACCAGGACGGTCGCTTGTGCGGATGTCCACACCGGCTGCTTTACCCTGCATGGCTTCGAATGCATTGGATACAGGACGGGTGGTCAGCTCTTTGTCGCTAATGCTGACCATGGCACCGGTTACGTCTGATTTCTTTTGAGTACCGTAACCTACCACTACTACCTCATCAATCATTTCACTGTTTTCCTGCAGCACGATTTTCTTTTCGTTCTTGCCGTCGATGGTAACCAGACGCTCTGTATATCCTACATAGAATATGCGGAGTACATCACCCGCTTTGGCTTGAAGGCTGAAGTTTCCTTCCATGTCGGTAATGGTTCCGTTTTGCGTTCCGTTGACCATAATCGTGGCACCAATCATGGGTTCATTGCGTTCATCAATAACGGTGCCTTGTACTGTTTTTTGCTGTGCTTGGAGCACGAAAGCGAAAGAAGAGAAAATAAGGAATAACACGAAGGCCATTCCTCTTGTGCCTGATGCACAACTTGGTTTTGTTTTTTCCTTGTACTTCATGGTTTAAAAGGTTTTGTTTTTCATACGTAGTTATCACTACACCGCAAAGCTATGGAAGAGGGCAGAGGGAGGAAATGAAATTCAGTTCAGAATGATGTAAACGAGTGCATGGAAAGGCTTTTTATAGGAAATATTTCTATATTTGTCTGTGAATACTAAAAAAACACGCTTCTCATGAAGAAGAAAACTTTTTGTCTGTTAATGTCTGGCTTTTGGGCCTTGTGCTCCTTACTCTATGCCAATGAATTTAACTTTTCACAGATTGGTTCGCGTAACGGACTGTCGCAAAATACGGTACGCGCCATTGCTATCGACAAGAATGGATTTATATGGGCCGGAACACTCGACGGACTGAACCGATATGACGGGTACAACATACGTTCTTATCAGCCTCAAATAAGTAATCCTAATTCGCTGGCCGACCACCGGATACGCGATTTGTTTGTTGATCGTGACGGTTTTCTGTGGGTGAAGACGTATAAAGATGAATTCAGTTGTTACAATCCGCTTACCGACTCGTTTATTCAGCTGAGTGATGCCAAGGGAGCCCCCCTTACATACTCTTCTTTTCATGAATCGGCCCGGGGAGAGATCTGGTTTTGGGGAAAATCTGATGGGGTGATGCGGCTGAGCAAACGGAAAGGAGGTGTGTCTTTGCAGGAGCAGCTGCTTTCCAAAGGAAAGGGGAAAGGTGTTTGCTCTTTTTTATTTGAGGACTCGAAGGGAACGGTATGGATTGGCGGTGAATGGGGGCTGAAGATGATTGCTGCCGGCCGGCAACCGGTGAAATATGGCAGGGACTGCAAGAAATACACCTTTACGCAGGCGGTGGAGATGGATGGGAAAATCTATTTCTCAACGAAAGAATCGGTGCTGGTGGTTTACGACTTGAAAAAACATGCTTTTAAAGAGGTGTTTTGCATGCAACGGTGTATCTTTTTAAATTTGGCGGCGTTTTCGGATAAACGGTTGCTTCTGGTGACGAAAAATAATGGCGTGCTGATTTACGAAACGGATCGGGGAGTGTTTTGCTACACACAATTGGATAAAGATGATGATCTGAGGGGTGACTTGCGTTTGGTGGTAGATAAAAAGAAGGGAGTGTGGTTGTACAATCATTCGGGGATGGTGTGGTATTACAATCAATACCGAGCCCAATGGAAAAAAATGAGGCTGATTCCCGAAGAGATAGCGCGGGTGGTAGATTTGGAGCGTTATATGATTTTTGCCGACTCGGCAGGATTGGTCTGGATTACGACTTACGGAAACGGCTTGTTCTGCTACGACGAACGTACGGATGAGTTGACAAACTACCGGAACACACCGGATGCCAGTAGCTTGCCGTCTGATTACCTGTTGTCGCTCACGGAAGATCAATATGGAAATATATGGGTGGGCAGCGAATATGCAGGGATAATCCGCATAGTGAAAACACCGGACTACATTCGTTATGTACGGCCCGAAGCAAACTCTATTATCGGGAAAACCAATAACGTGCGAACTATTTGTGAGAGTTCCCGAAAGGAAATATGGGTAGGTACCAAGAATGGCAGTTTGTATGTATATGATGCGCTACTTACCCGTGCCCGCTGCATTGGAGAAGGTTTGAATCCCTACACGTTGGTAGAAGATGCCCAACAACGGATGTGGGTGGGCACAAAGGGCAACGGTGTTTATGTGTACGATGTGAAAACCGGTAAAGAGCTGGCTCACCTGAAACATCAGGAGAAAGAAGCCACTTCCCTGAGCAACGATGTGGTTTTCCATATCCTGAAAGATAAGGAAAACAGGCTTTGGATAGGCTCTTTCGGGGGTGGACTGAACTTGGTTGAGGAAGAGGATCAGAAGATCCATTTCAGACGATTTATTCAGATGCAGGGCGACAAGAGTTTGATTCGTTACTTGCATCAGGATCGTAAAGGGATGATTTGGGCAGGCAGCAGCGATGGGTTGATTTGCTTCGATCCGGAACAATTGATGACGGATACGGATGCCTACGTGTGTTACCGGAGAATTGCCAACCAGCCGCAATCGTTGAGCAGCAACGACATCAAGACGATTTACGAGGATCATGAAGGAACTTTGTGGATAGGAACAGCGGGTGGCGGACTGAACAAGGTGGTGCGGCAGGGCCATGCCAGCAGGGTTTGCTTTAAATCCTTTACCGTGGCCGATGGCATGGTGGACAACTATGTACTAGGTATTCTGGAACACGGTAATGATTTGTGGATTAGCAGCGAGAATGGGCTCTCACGTTTTAACAAGAAAGAGGAGACTGTGGTGAGCTATCTGTTTGCCCAGAAGTCGTACGGAAATATTTTTAACGAGGGAGCGTATTACCAATGTGCCAACGGCACAATGTTGTGGGGAAGTCTGGATGGTCTGTTGGTTTTCAATCCCGATAAGTTTGTACCCGACAAACAGGTTCCTCCAGTGTTGATAACCCGGCTGCTGGTTGACGGAGTGGATTGGAATGACATGAAGTCGGGTGCCGACAAACCTTCCATCACTTATACCGACCGAGTGAAGCTGACGCACAAACAAAACACGCTGTCCATTGATTTTGCTACGTTATCCCTTCGGAAGCCGGGCAATAACATGTACACCTATATATTAGAAAATTATGATCGCAAATGGAGTGCGCCGACACACGAGAATTCCGTGGCGTACAAGAATCTGCTGCCGGGCACATACGTGTTTCGTGTCAAAGGAACCAATGCCGATGGTGTGTGGAATGAAACCGAATCATCTTTGGAGATTGTCATTGCTCCACCTTTTTGGAAATCGGAGCTGGCTTATCTGGTTTATTTTATTTGTGCAGGCGGATTGCTGTACCTGGCTTTGCGTCTGGTGATGAAATTTAACCGGCTGAACAATGCCGTGGAAGTGGAAAAACAACTGACCAACCACAAATTGAGGTTTTTCACCAACATATCACACGAGTTTCGTACGCCGCTCACTTTGATACGAGGTGCTGTGGAGAACCTGAACGGTTATAGAGGTTTGTCGGCTGCCATGGAAAAGCAGTTGCGCATTCTGAACCGCAACTCGTTAAACTTGACACAGCTGATTGACCAGTTGCTGGAATTCAGGAAACTGCAGAATGATGTGCGCAAGCTCGATCTGGAAGAAATGGATGTGGTTGAATTCGCCCGTGATATCTATGCCGGTTTTCAAGAACTGGCAGAACAAAAGAAGATAAATTACCTGTTTACAACAGAGGTGGATTCGTTGCGCTTGTTCCTTGACCGGAAAAAGGTGGATAAGATTCTATATAACCTGCTGTCGAATGCGTTTAAATTTACCTCGAGAGGAGGGCGGATTGAGTTGTTGCTGAGGCGGAACGAGAAAGAAGAAACGTGTGTGATTTCAGTGAAAGACAACGGGGTGGGAATTCCCAAAGAAAAGCAAGATTTGCTCTTCAGCCGCTTTACACAAATCAATTTTTCTTCATCTGGAACGGGTATCGGACTGTCTCTTGTTAAGGAGTTTGTGGAGGTGCATAAGGGAAAGGTAATGTATGAAAACAACCCCGGGGGAGGATCTATTTTCACGGTAGAATTCTCGATGCGAAAAGATATTTATCAGGGCGAGAACTTTTTGGAGCCATTAGCCATTGCAAATCTAGCTGTTGAACGAGCTGAAACGTCAGAGTGTACCGATGCTAAAGATGTGGTTACCCTTCTGGCACCAGCCGATTCGAGTCAGGAACTTGACGAGAAAGTTCCCGCTGGATATCGTTTGTTAATCATTGATGATAATGACGACATCAGGGAGTTTCTGCAGGATGCTTTTGACAGTTACATGCAAGTGGATATGGCGGAAGATGGAGAAGTCGGATTACGTATGGCGATTGAAAATAATCCGGATTTGATTATTTGTGATGTAATGATGCCGGTGATGGATGGTTTTGAAGTGACGCGGCGACTGAAAAATGAGTTTCACACCTGTCACATACCAATTGTGTTATTGACCGCCCATTCGTCGGTTGAGCATCAACTGGAAGGGATAGAAAGTGGTGCCGATGCTTATATTACCAAACCTTTTAGTTTAAAGTACTTGGTGAAACGAGTGATGAAACTCATTGAGCAACGGGAACAGCTGAAGAGGCGTTTTTCAAAAGAGTTGGTGATTGACGGTAATCTGGTGACGATGACCGATCGGGACCAGGCATTTATGGAGCGCATCGAAAAGATTTTGGAAGAGAACTATCGAGATGAGCATTTTACGATTGATAAATTTGTGGAACTCTCGATTATGAAGCGTACTCTGTTCTTTAAAAAGGTAAAGGGAATTACCGGCTTTTCTCCCAATGAACTGATTAAGTTGAAGCGGCTTAATGAAAGTGCGGTGTTGCTTCGCGAAGGCAACTGGACAGTATCTGAGGTTTCGTACAGGGTGGGATTTGAAGATCCTTATTATTTTAGCAAATGCTTTAAGGCACACTTCAATTGTACTCCTTCTAAATTCAAACAAGGAAAATAAATCATTTCATTAAAAAAGACGTACAGCAGAATGCCTGTACGTCTTTAACACATGTAAATTGTTAACTTTAAATTTTAAAATGACGTGTTATTCATCTTAAAATGCCTTTATAGAAGTTTTCTACATCTTTCCAATGATAATAAGGCGATATATCAGTTTTTACGGGTATAAGAATTTCTCTCTCATTAAGCATAAATTTCACTAATACATCATTTGAGGCCTTCTTACGGAAAAAGATCAATTGAATGTTTCCACCCATAGGAGCTATTTTAAAATCTGACCAGAACTTATAAAATTCTGAAGGCTCAGATATGGATGCATCACAATCTTTAAGCTGCAAGAGTGCCGCCAATGGTATTAAGTTACCATCATGACCGAATCGGAATGCGGCTCCTGTATTTCCTTTTGCTATAACTTCATTTGCGCTCTCAATAATATTACTCAATAAAGGCTTGGCGTTGGCTATCATTAAACCATTGTTCTGAGCGGAATTTGAATCACAGACGTAGAAACGATAATTAAAACTTTGCCATAGATCAAAGAGCTCTTCTTTTTGAAATAGGTCGTAAAAGGAAGTGGGGGTTTCCATGTTTTGCATATCAATGGCAATCCAATAGAATCCCCACATCAGAGCATAGGGATTAACCTTCTTGGTGACATATATCTTATCAGAAAATAAAGAGGTAATCAATCTGTCCGGATGTGTATGGCTCTCTTCAAATTTACGATATTCCTCTCGCCATGGACCTTTTTCTGAAGTGAAGAGATTTGATTCTTCGGTATGAAAATTGAGATAATTCATATATTTATTGCTGGCCTCACGGGTAATTTTCAATTTGGGGTTCAACTCTTTTAATCGTTCGCAAAAAGCGTCCATCGTCATAGCACAACGGAGAACAACGGTGGAACGAGCTGTCATCTTCGCATCTTCATTGAACACTTCTTTATATGACTTATACATGCGCTCGGCAATGCCTCGTTGTTGACGTTCTCCTAATGGTGCGAGATCACCGCCATGTCCTTCGGCTTCTTTCCATATTTCAGTCAAACGATTGCAGACGTTTAGGCCCAAAGGAGTTAACGCATTCTTATCTCGGGCGTCTACAAATAGATCAACTACCCATTTATAATCTTGGTCACTCAATAAGTAACGGGAACCATGACGCCCGTAATGACTGATATAGAATGGCTGATATCCTTTTGGTGCCATTGTTTGTGTTGGGATATCCATGGAATATGCATAATATACTCCACCCATCTTCTCTATTGTCTGGAACATCTCTTCTTTTGATGTTTGCGCCATTACAGCCCAAATATTCAAGAAAAGAAGAGTAATCAAAAAAAATCTTTTCATTCTTTTAATATAATATTGTTAATTAGCGAATCAGTTTGTGTAATCCGAATTCTGAGTCAGATTGGGATTGGTCGTAAATTCATCTTGTGGAATTGGGAAAAGCATGTATTTATCATCTACATCTTTACCTACATAGTTACCGGCTTTGCCATCGCTGCCTTTCCAGTCCCAATTATATCCTTTGGTGTATTTGCCAAAACGAATCAGATCCGTACGACGTACATTCTCTGTATAAAGTTCACGGGCACGTTCATCAAGTATGAAGTCAAGAGTCAAATCACTATCACTGATAGCACCTGATACGGAGCTTGTGCCATAGTTGCCCGACAGATAAGCTCTGTTGCGCACTTCATTTACGTAACTCAATGCTTCTGAACGCGTTCCTCCTCCGCCTCGCAAGATAGCTTCTGCTGCCATCAGATAGGCGTCAGCCGTACGAAATGCAGGGTAGTCAACAGATGAATAGACTGTACCACCATCCACTAGTTCTTTACGATCTTTTGTTACGTTTCTCCATTTGATACAGGCATAGCCATTAGCGAAATCTTTCTGAAAATCTTTACCTTCTTTCCATGTATTCTTTGTATGGTCAATAGTGAAGAATTGAGCACGTTTATCCATTTTATTATCACCCCATGGATCGTTTGCATCAAACAGTTGATCGGATGCTGCGAATTTATCCACAAGCTGTGTCTTCACGCGGGCATTGCCCCAACCACGAGTACCCACACCTGTTAGAAAGTAGTTATTCATAGAGCCGTTGACCAACGCCTTGATTAGAAAATTGGTACCGGCACTTCCCTGGGTATAATCGGCATCTTGTTCCAATCCCCAAATAATTTCTGAGCAATCACTGTTATCAGCCAGGAATATATTTCGATAATCAGAAGCTAACGGGTATTTTTTGCTGTCAATAATCATTTTAGCATATCTATAAGCATCAGCATAATGATCTTCTCCAACCCATACTTGAGCATTCAAATAAACACGAGTCAGAAGGAACCAGGCAGCGGCCTGATCGATGCGGCCATATTCTTTGTTACCTACCACTACCAAGTCTGAAATCAGACTTTCAGTTTCGGAAATCACATAATCATATATTTCCTTGCGTGTTTTTTGAGCGGGAATAGTACCAACCTCCATTGTTTCATCCGCATAAGGAGCCGAACCGTAGAGATCACAAATCATGCTATAACAATAGGCACGGAGGAAACGAGCTTCTGCACGATAGTTTACATAATCGTTCTTTAAATCTTCATAAACGCCACGACTTTGTAATTTGTCTTCTGTGCACTCGCGTAAGAACTCATTGCAATAACTAATAGCCATATATAAACGATAATAAGGATAACTTATCACCTTAGTAGATGCGTCCCAATTCATATAGAGCATTGAGAGTGTGCCATGACTGCTTCCTGCATGAAAGCATATCTCATCGGTTGAGGCTTCTTGTAAATAAAATAAGCAACGGGTATAGCCGCTATAACCTTCATCAATACTGGATACATCACCATCGCCGCCATCCCCTCCTTGCTGTCCTGTAAGAATGAGCGAGGCATAGCATTTGGCCAATACACCACGATAACCATCAGCCGACTGATACACGTCTTCGCCGATAAGTTGATTATTATCAAGAGGCAACGTATTTAAATCGTCTACACAAGAAGAGAATGAACTAATGGCTATAACAACCATCCAGATATATTTAATTGTTGTTTTCATAATCACTATAACTTCTTTTATTAAAAATTCAAATTCAAGCCTAACATAAATACACGTGGTCGCTGATAAACATTATTATCTATGCCGTTATATATTTCCGGATCTATGCCCGAATATCCTGTAAAGGTGTAGACATTTTGCACAGCAAAGGATAGGCGTATATTACTCCCTGTTCTCCAGAGTTTATGAAATGTATATCCTAAGGTAATGTTGTCAATACGAAAAAAAGAAGCGTTTTCTAGAAAATAATCGGTATATAGACGTTGTTGTGTAAAGCCTGATTTAACAGTAGAATGCAAAATATTGGACGAGGTTCCTTGTGAACTATAAAGTGCGTCATAAGAATCACTTGCAGCAACGTAGTTATAGACATAATTATTTATGCTACCATGGCCGTTTATTCCCAAATCCCAATTCTTGTAATTTAGCCTTGTAGATAAGCCGTAAAAGTAAGGCGCCATGGAACTTTTACCGGTAACGTACTTATTGGCATCTTCTTCGGAGGTAGTGATGCTACCATCTGCAGCAACATATTGTCCGTCAAGTGGCTTGCCGGTATCATCATATGCTTGTTTCAGTAGAAAGAAGGTATAAGGAGTTTCTCCTACTTTATGAACCTGTAAATATTTTCCTGTTCCACCGGCATTGCCTGTTTTTACGTAATTGTCATCTGTGTCAATCGTATTCAGTTTTGTTATTTTAGAAGAGTTCCATGTGAAATTCGCACTAATGCTCCATTCAAAATCTTTGGTTTTTAGGGGTATGCCATTGATGGCAAACTCAAAACCTTTGTTCTCCATTGTTCCAATATTTGTGTTGATGGCATTGGTGAAATTACTTCCTGCCGGAACAAAAATTTCATTTAATAAATCTTTGGTGTTCCTTTTATAAAAATCCATAGAGCCTGAAATGCGGTTGTTAAGAAATCCCCAGTCAAGTCCTACATTATAGGTTGAGGTAGTTTCCCACTTGATATTAGGGTCATAGCCATCAGGGCGATAAGTTGTATACCATGTATCACCAAATTTGTAGCGGGCTTCATTATAAGAAGCGGTGTAAGTAGATAGGTAAGGATAATCAGAAGTGATATCTTGTTGTCCCGTCTTTCCATAACTTAGTCTTAGTTTTAAATCGGACAGGGATTTTACATTTGCCAGGAAATCTTCATTGTTAATTCTCCAGGCCAATGCAGCCGATGGAAAATATCCCCAACGATTTTCTTTCGAGAAACGGGAAGAGGCGTCGGCACGGAAAGTAACGGTCAACAAATATTTTTGAGCATAAGCATAATTCACACGACCGTAATAGGACAATAAGTAATATTCACTCTCACTGTGGGATGGTGAAATAAGCTGGTTCTTTTCTGTGTCGTTTGTCTCATCATTATATTTTTTCCAGAAATGTTGCCATCCGTATCCGGCCATTGCATTCAGGGTATGTTTTTTGGCAAATTCTTTGCTATAGTCTGCATACAAATCAAACAGATAGTTACGTTTGTTTTGTTTGGAATTATAAGCCAGACCTGTACCATCTTTCTGATTGGATATGTACATACTCGGAGCATATTGAGGCACATTCTGATCGTAAGTACTCTTCAATACATCATAGCCTAAGTTCATGTTAAAGCGCAAATCTTCTAAACCGTGAACTTTATAATCTAAAGCCATATTTCCGATGGAACGGGTTACTTCATTTTTATTATTGCTTAATTCTAATTCTGCAACGGGGTTATTGGGTGCAATGGCAATAGGAACGCCGCCGGACATCCACATGAAATATCCTAGTCCCACATTATTTGGATAGGTCTCATGAATAGGGCGGGTGGGGTCAAATGAAATAGCATCTCCAACAACACTGCTCGATACTTTATCATTGTTTTCCTTACTTGCTTTAATGTTAAGGTCGACAGACAAATGTTTATTGAAGAATTTGGGAGAAAGCCCCAAACCGGCACTAAAACGACTATAACTATTTGTTTTGATGATACCATCCTGATTTGTATAGCCTACAGAGGCTCTATAAGGCATTTTCTTTATTGCTCCGGTTATGGATGCATTGTGTTCGTGTCCAAAGGCTGTACGATAAATCTCTTTCTGCCAGTCCGTAGAAGCTGTTCCCAATTCAAAACCGTCGGGAGCAGCTGATTTATTCGTATACATTTCTCTATATTCATCTGCTGAAAGGACACCAACATAATCATTTGCTTTGCTGACGGTGAAGTTGCTATTGTAGTTCACTGATGGTTTTGTTGAGCCACTTGTTCCTTTTTTAGTGGTGATGATAATAACTCCGTTTGAAGCACGCGACCCGTAAATAGCAGTTGAGGATGCGTCTTTCAATACTGTAAATGATTCTATATCACTGGGATTGATGGAGCCGATAATATTTGATGAACCATTAATGGAGCTATTGTCTACAGGTACTCCGTCAATAACGATCAAGGGGTCATTCGAAGCTGAAAGAGAAGAACCCATACGTATACGTATAGTAGCACCACTACCGGGAGCTCCTGAGGCCGAAACTACATTTACGCCGGCAACCTTACCAACAAGAGCATCCTGAGCAGAAATCTGACTCCCCTTATTTAACTCATCCGGCTTAATTGATTGAATAGAACCTGTAGAATCCGATTTTTTCACCTTCCCATATCCTATGACAACCACATCACTAAGCAGTTGAGCATCCTCTTTCAGTATAATGCCGGAGGCCAATTGGGGCGAACTGGCAGAGACTTCAACAACCTGATAACCTATATAACTAATTCTAAGTATAGAATTCTTTTTAGGTACAGAAATGCTGAAGTTACCATTATAGTCTGTTATAGTTCCGATTGACGTTCCTACTACTATAATATTTGCACCGATAGCGGCTTCTTTTTTCTCATCGATAACGCGCCCTTTTACGGTGAAGTTCTGAGCATAAGAAGATAGCATGGAGAACAATGATAAAGTAAGTAAAATACTCCTTAATAGTTTTTTCATAAATACAAGAATTAAATTAACTTTGGTAATAATAGAGGATTCAACGGTTTTATAGTCAAATTCTGTAAAGGCAAAATTAGCTGGCAAGAGTAGATATATATCTTTCGAGTAAATGCTAAAGTAAGCTAACTATGCATTCGTTGAAGGGATAAATATCTAGTAATAAGCATTTTATGAATATTTTCGTTTGAATAAAAAGTAAGTACGATACGGAAAATGAGGAAGTTATTTATTCTTAAAAACAACGTTATTAGGAAAGGGCTTGTACTCTGGCCACAAATTCATCTTTGGGTACAATAGCTTTGTTACGAACGCGAAGTCTGTAGTTATAGACTGTTTGCGTAGAGTAATGTAAGAAACTGGCAATCTTTATACTATCATTAATTCCTAGGCGAACTAAAGCATAGATTCTCAGCTCGGGCGTTAGTAATTCTTCATTCTTTGGTATAATTTGTTCATCGGGTTGCAAAAGGCTGTTGAAAGCTTCAACAAAATTAGGGAACAGGTCCAAAAAAATCATATCGAATCGATTAAAGAACTCCGTTAGTTCATCCGTAGCTATCGATTTATTATTTATCATTTTAGCTACTTCCGAAATCTGGCCGGCACTTATTTTCCGACTCAGATTTTTACGATACTTTTCCCACATGTCAATATAGTCGGAACAAATATGAAATAGCTGTCCGATATACTCTTCTTTGATACGATTAGATTCCAGTAACTGAATATTGAGATTATTCAAATTAGAATTCATCGTCATTAATTTATCATTCATGTCATCCAGTAACAATTGAGTTGCCGAGAGTTTGCTATTGCGCTTTCTTATGAAGATTATTGCAATAATAAGAAAAATTGAGATTATAGAAGTAAAAATGAGAAAGGCTGTACTTATGAGATTATTTTTCTCTGTTTTATTATTGTATGCAGCACTGATAATGGGCAAAAACTCGACTGTTTCAAAAACACGACAACGAGCATTACTGAAATTAATATCTTCCATTGAACAAGTAATATAGTTAAATGCTCTATCTACATCACCCTGACGATACAATAAAATAGCCAATTGCTGCAAGGACAAATGTTTCTTTGATGAATTTTTAAGATCTTTGGTCGCAGAAAGAATCAAATAATATTCTTCTGTATTTACATCTCCTTTGAGATGATAAATATTTGCTAACTCAAATGCCAGGACTGCATTGTCAGAAGGTAAGATATTGAGTCGTTTGCATGATTCTTTAAGAATAGATAATGCTTGTTCATGCTTGCCATTCATTTGAAACTTACCACTTAGATTCAAATAATAACCTATCGAATTTTTAGGGTCAACAGCAATTAGAGTATCTTTATATTGCATCAGAAGCTTTTTATAATGCCTCCTTTCATCCTGAGTAAAAGCGTATTTATATTGCAAAAAATAAATAGAATGGTATAAGTTGAACAGATAATCATTCTTCAGTACATATGTATCTCTGGGAATATTATTCAAATAGTCTAATGCTTCATTGTATTTACCTATTCCTTTAAGTGCTTCGGCTATGTTCATCCTTGCTAAATAAGCAGAATCAGTAAAGTGATATTTCTCAGCAATGGCCAAACGTTTTTGTGCCACATATAAAGCTGAATCCATACGGAAATTACGATATTCATCAAACAGACGACCATACAGACTATAACACTGACTATCATCTGTTGCATCTCTTATCTCAAAAACGATGGCATTTATCCTATTTTGTTTATGCGAATCATATTTGGAACGATTCTCTACAATCTGATCTAATACTCTTAATAATGAATCATTCTTTTTATGACCGGAAGCAAAAATGTTCAAGCCACAAAAAAGGGCGAGAAGCAATGTCTTTTTCACTGTAGTTATTTATAGATTATATGCAATATTCAGCAAATTCCTGAACATATGCAAGAAATTTGCCGGGAATTTAGTAAATGTATGTGATGGCTTATGTCGGCTGGGACTGATTCTTTACTTTTCCGATTAGAAAATAATTTCCTTAAACTTAACATTTGAATTTTATGTATTGTTCTTTCTCTTTTGCCTTGACGCAAAAGAGAAAAGAACCAAAGAGAAAAAGTCAAGGCTTCTCGTGTGAAGCTACTGCGACATTGCTCGAAGCTACAAGCGATTGAACTCGCTTCGCTCAAACAGAATCGCTTGTTTAACGCTTCGGGCATTGTCTCCGTTTAACGCTTCACACAAGAGGCCGGTCCTTCCTTTTTTTACTCCACTTTGCTTCGCTCGTGATTCTTTTTGCTCCTCGCTTTCAGCATTGGGTTCACTTTGCTTCGCTCGTGGTTCTTTTTGCTCCTCGCTTTCAGCATCGGGTTCGCTTCTTCCTCTACTGTTACTGCTCGCTTTTAGGCTCTTTGAAGCGTTTTTGTCTCTTTTAGGACTTGTTTGCAGTATGTTGAAGTGGATGGAATAGTAAAATGTCTTTGAATTGAATAATTTAATGGGTTAGTAATCTATATTTCGATAAAATAACGTATATTTGCTATGGATAATCGTCTTTATCTCGGCAAAGTGTAATTGCAGGTCTTGTGAGGCAATTAACTCAAGCTAATCATTTAAATTATTTCTTATGGAAAACGTATTTTGGAAGTTTATATATTCCAGGAACAGGGGTGTATACATCAAATTGGCACTGAGGTATAGGCTGTGGCCTTGGCGGGTTTATGCGCTGGCGCATGGAAGGCACAGTAAAGGGCGTAGGGAGGGCAAGACTTTGGAGGCCCTTCATAAGCAGGAGATTATCTCTGATGTGAAGAGTTGGTAAAAGATTGTTCTTTCTCTTTTGCCTTGCCGCAAAAGAGAAAAGAACCAAAGAGAAAAAGTTACTATGTTTGTATTAGGTTCTAATTATCGCTCGTCGGGACGGGTGGTCCCGCCCCTTGCCGCTAGGCGCTCCCCAACCGATGAGTTTTTAGATAAAGAAGAATAG
>Ga0316604_10000939_pt1 | contig 29462 bp, 19 predicted proteins | sample OWC_soil_day20_C_FD_207650 | JGI IMG/M metagenome (GOLD analysis project Ga0316604, IMG submission 207650) | Wetland soil microbial communities from Old Woman Creek delta, Ohio, United States - OWC_soil_day20_CT | ecosystem: Environmental > Terrestrial > Soil > Wetlands | place: USA: Ohio... | reverse complement strand
CTTAACAATTCGAACATTTTCTTTTCCCTGGAAACGTCTCGTGCCTGGCAGCAAAGAGACTGACCAGCCCATGGCTCCCACCGGGAAGCATTTCCCTATAACGGGTGAGGGATTATGTTCTTGAGGGAAATCGTCTGCGCCGCCAGCCAACCTAGCCTGGGATGGCGTGTTTTGAGGGCGGGGAAGTTTGGCGTGTAGTGCCGTTTCAGCGGGCCCGGACGCGCAGGGCCAGTTGCAGGAACTCGTCCCAGACATCGCCTTGTCCAAGCCCTTTGGCGAGCCGGTCGATGCGTGCGGCATGCATCAGGGCAGCCCGCAGGCCGCCGCTTTTCAGGCGCTGGACCGCACGCCTGATCAGGTTCTGGCGCGGGCCGAACACGCGTTCCGCTTTCAGGGCCGCGTCCACACTCTGGCCGGCATCCATCGCGGCGCGCACATTGGCCAGGGCGCGGATCTCGTTGGCCATGGTCCACAGCACCAGCGGGGTGGCCGCGCCTTCGCCCTTGAGGCCTTCGAGCAGGCGTGCGCAACGCGGTGCATCGCCTTCGAGCAGGGCAATCCTCAATTTTTCGGTGTCGTAGCGCGCCACATGGAGCACGGCGTCTTCAACCTGTTCGAGCGTCAGGGCTCCCGGCTCGTACAGCAGGCCCAGCTTCTGGATTTCCTGATGGGCTGCGAGCAGATTGCCTTCGATATGGCAGGCGATGAATTCCAGCGCTTCGCGCGGCGCTGTCTGTTGCTGACGCGCCAGCCGTCCGGCAATCCATTGCGGCAGCTGGGCAAGCTCTGGCGCATTGCATTCGATCATCACGCCGGCTTCGGCCAGAGCGAGGAACCAGACCGTCTTGCGCGTGGCCCAGTCGAGCTGGGGCAGGGTGATCAGGGTGACGTCCGGGGCATGCGGATCCAGCTCGCGCGCCAGGCGGGTCAGAGCTTCGCCGCCTTGTTTGCCGGGCTTGCCATTGGGAATGCGCAAATCCATGAGCTTGCGCTCGCCGAACAGCGACAGATTGCCTGCAGACAAACCGAATTCGTCCCACTTGAAATACTGGTGGGTGACCTGCACCTCGCGTTCGTTCACGCCATGGGCACGGGCTGCCGCACGGATGCTGTCAGCGGCTTCGAGCACCAGCAGCGGCTCGTCGCCATGCAATACGTAGAGCGGCGCCAGTTCGCGTTGCAGATGCGTGGCAAGCTGCTCGGGACGCAGACTCATGGCGTAGCGGGTTTGGTCGCGGCCAGACGGCGCATCAATTGCTGGACCAGATCGCTTTCCATATCGCGATACAGCAGGGCTTCTTCCTGCTCTTTGGCGAGTTCCTGGCCGGTGGCGAAGCTGACTGTCCGGTAGATATAGATCAGGTTGAGCGGCATCACTTCATGGCCTTGCTTGTCGATCAGGCGGAAGCTGAAGTACTGGCGCAATTCGTATTCCCGTACCGTCCCCGTTGAGGAGAGGGACAGGATGTGTTTTTCTTTCGAGTCACGCACGACCACCAGGCGTACGTCGGCGTCCTCTGCCTTGCTCACCACCTGGGTACTGCCGCTGGTGGCAACCTGGCGCTTGATGGCTGCGGCCAGATCCGAATACGGGTTCATCTCCAGATAGAGCTTGGCAAATGGCAGCGGTTGCGGACCGCGCAGATGAAAGCCACAGGCGGTAAGCGAGATCAGCAGAGCTGCGATGAGGAGTCGGCGGAGCATTTTTTTCCTTCGGAAAAAGTGCGTAGCCCGGACGAGGCGTAGCCGTCATCCGGGGTTACTGTGGTCATTCCCGGATGGCGCTGCGCTTATCCGGGCTACGTTCATACAACAATATTAACAAGCCGGCCCGGCACCACGATGACTTTCTTCGCAGGCTTGCCGTCCATGAACTTCTGTGCAGCGTCTGTGGCAATCGCCAGGGCTTCGATGGCCTTGTTGTCGGCACCGGCCGGCACCTTCACCGAGCCGCGCGTCTTGCCCAGCACTTGCAGGACGAGTTCGATCTCGTCCTGCACCAGCGCGGCTTCGAGCGGCTCCGGCCAGGGCGCCGACAGAATGTCATCGCCATAGCCGAGATCGGCCCACAGCGTGTGGGTGATGTGCGGGGTGATGGGCGAGAGCACGCGCAGCAGGATGCCGAAACATTCTTCGATGACCTCGGCAGCAATGCCAGTGTCGCGTGGTGCTTTCTCCAGCGCGTTGAGCATCTTCATGCACGAGGAGGCTACGGTGTTGAACTGCTGCTTGCCCAGGTCGTAATTGGCCTGCTTGAGCAGCAGATGGATCTCGCGGCGCAGCGCAGCGAGATTATCCGGCAGCTTGTCGGCATTGAGCTTGCGCTGGCCCGGGAGCTGCGGCTGGATCTGGCTGGCGAAGAGGTGACCGAACGCCCACACGCGTTTCAGGAAGCGGTAGCTGCCTTCGATGCCCGCATCGGACCACTCGAGCGTCTGCTCGGGCGGCGCGGTGAACATCATGAAGAAGCGCGAGGTGTCGGCGCCGTATTGCTCGATCATCGCATTCGGGTCGACGCCGTTGCGCTTGCTCTTGGACATCGTGCCGTAGCCACCGTAGTCGACGGGGTTGCCGTCGCGGATCGCGGTGGCACCGGTGACGCGGCCGGCTTCGTCCTTCTGCAGCGTGACTTCTTCAGGTGCAAACCATTCGATGCCGGTCTTGTCCGAGCGGCGCGAGAACAGGTGGTTGAGCACCATGCCTTGGGTGAGCAGGCGCTTGAAAGGCTCGCGGTAATTCACGAGTTTCAGGTCGCCCATCACCTTGGTCCAGAAGCGCGAGTAGAGCAGGTGAAGAATCGCGTGCTCGATGCCGCCGATGTACTGGTCGACCGGCAGCCAGTAATTGACGCGCTCATCGACCATGGCGGCATCGTTGCCCGGTGTGGCAAAGCGCGCGTAGTACCAGGACGAATCGACGAAGGTGTCCATGGTGTCCGTCTCGCGACGTGCCGGCTTGCCGCATTGGGGGCAGGCGCAGTTGAGGAAGTCCGGACGCTTGTGCAGCGGGTTGCCGGAGCCATCCGGCACGCAGTCTTCGGGCAGCACGACGGGCAGTTGGTCGTCGGGCACCGGCACCGAGCCGCAGTCATCGCAGTGGATGATGGGGATGGGGCAGCCCCAGTAGCGCTGGCGAGAAATGCCCCAGTCGCGCAGGCGCCACTGGATCTTTTTCTCGCCGATGTTTTTCGCAGTGAGGTCGGCAGCGATTGCTTCAACCGCTGCTTCGTAGCCGAGACCATCGTATTTGCCGGAGTTGAGACACTGGCCGTTCTTGCTGCCGTACCACTCTTCCCAAGCATCGGTAGAGTAGGTTTTGCCCTCCAGGCCGACGACCTGGATGATCGGCAGACTGTATTTCTTCGCGAAGGCGAAATCGCGCTCGTCATGCGAGGGTACGCCCATCACCGCACCATCGCCGTATGACATCAACACGTAGTTGCCGACCCACACTTCGACCTGCTCACCCGTGAGCGGGTGGGTGACGAAGAGGCCGGTGGGCAAGCCTTCCTTCTCCATGGTCGCCATGTCGGCTTCCATGACTGAACCGTGCTTGCACTTCTCGATGAAGGCGGCGAGCGCGGGATTGTTCTTCGCGGCATGCGTGGCGAGCGGGTGCTCGGCGGCGACGGCGCAGAAGGTGACACCCATGATGGTGTCGGCACGCGTGGTGAACACCCACAGCTTGCCTTCATTGATCAGCGCGCCGGTTTCGTCCTTGATCTCGTGCGGGAAGGCGAAGCGCACGCCGGTGCTCTTGCCGATCCAGTTGGCCTGCATGAGCTTGACGCGTTCGGGCCAGTCGCCCAGCGTGTCGAGGTCGTTCAGGAGTTCGTTGGCGTATTGCGTGATGGCGAGGTAGTAGCCGGGGATCTCGCGCTTTTCGACCACCGCGCCGGTGCGCCAGCCACGACCGTCAATGACCTGTTCGTTGGCGAGCACGGTCTGGTCGACCGGGTCCCAGTTCACGACTTGCGTCTTCTTGTAGGCGATGCCTTTTTCGAGCATGCGCAGGAACAGCCACTGGTTCCACTTGTAGTACTCGGGCTTGCAGGTGGCGAGCTCGCGGCTCCAGTCAATCGCGAAACCCAGCGACTTCAACTGGCCCTTCATGTATTCGATGTTGTCGTAGGTCCACTTGGCGGGCGGCACCTTGTTGGCAATCGCCGCGTTCTCGGCGGGCAGGCCGAAGGCGTCCCAGCCCATCGGCTGCATGACGTTGTAGCCACGCATCTTGTGGAAGCGCGTCAGCACATCGCCGATGGTGTAGTTGCGCACATGGCCCATGTGCAGCTTGCCCGAGGGGTAGGGGAACATCGACAGGCAGTAGTACTTTGGCCTGGTCGTATCTTCGACGGCCTTGAACGCGGCAGTGCGTTCCCAGAAGGCCTGGGCGGTTTTTTCGGTGGCGGTGTGGTTGTACTGGGGGTTGAGTTTTTCCTGCGAGGGCGACGACATGGCGGATCCGGTTGGCAAGGGTTGGCATTTGCGCGAATTCGCCATTTTAGCAGGCTAGGGGGCTGACAGGCGCTTCGTGCGGGTCTGTCATGCCAGCGTGCTTGAGCGATCAGTCGGGGTGCTGGTTCTTCAAGTCCTGCAATTCACGCTCGGCAAGGCGCAGGGCGGTGATGTCGAGGTTCGCGCAGACGATCACCGGGCGTCCTTCGGGATCTTCGCAGGTCGTTTTGGCGACCAGCAGCACGCGCTCTTCACCGGTTTGCGAGAGGATTTGGTGCTCTTCCTTGAACAGATTCCGCCCGGCCAGGACCGCGAGATCTTCCTCACGTGATTTCCGGGCGCGTTCGTGGTGCTCCACAATCGCGCCGGCCAGCAGTTCAGGCTGTCTCTGGTAGAGCGGATTGGCGTGACACATGGCGGATGCCAGGTCTTCCATGCTGCAGCCGACGGCCGGGAAATCCGGGGGCAGGTTGCGGCGACGCAGAAATGCCTGATTGACCCGCACGTAGCGGCTGTCTGCATCCTTGACATAGAACTCTTCGGGGATCAGGTCGATCAGACGCTGGGTGAAGGTCTGGGTGCGTCCAAGCAGGGCGGTTTCGCGTGCAAGGGCATCGGCCAGATGACGTTCGGCCAGGCGCCATTTGGTGACATCGAAGAATGCCGTGACAATGACCGGCCGACCTTCGCCATCCAGGCATCCGCCTTTGTATACGGTACGGAATCGTTCTTCTCCGGTGACGCTGTGGAGGTTGTGTTCTTCCTTGACGAGGATGTCGCCGGCCAGCACTTCGTAATCTTCCTGCAGCGACAGGGATGCCCGCTGAAGTTCGGTTTCCTGTGCTGCCCGGGGAACCCCTTCCAGCAATTTGGCGACTTCAAGCGGATTCTTGCCAAGCAGTTCTTCGCGCGAGCGCCCGCGCTCGCGAACGAAGGCGTCATTGACCATCAGGTAACGGCAATGGGCATCCTTGACGTGAACGGGGTGCGGGATGACATCGATCAGGCGCTGGATGAAGGACTGGGCTTGTTCGCGCCGGGCCACTTCGCGTTGCAGGGCTTGCTTGAGATTGCGTTCGGCCATCCGCCAGGGCGTGATATCGAAATTGCTGCCGACGATGACGGTGCGCCCTTCAGCATCTTCACAGGTCTGTTTGGATACGATGGTGAAACGTGCTTTGCCGGTCTGCGGGTCGATGCTCTCTTCTTCGCGGAAGACCGACATGCCATCCAGGACGCGCAGGTCTTCCTGATTGATCATCGAGGCGTAGGCCGGATCGCGGAACAGATCGAAGGTGGTGGTGCCGATCAGTTCCTTGCGGCTGCGATTATGCAGGGCACAGAAGGCCGAATTGACCTGTGTGTAATGGCTTTGATTGCCTTCAATGTGTTTGATGTAGACCGATTGAGGGATCACGTCCATCAGGCTTTGCACGAAGGTCTGGCTGCGTGCCAGCAGGGTTTGCTCGCGTTCGAGCAGCTGATCCATGTTCGCGTTGTTTCCGCTCAGGTTCTCCCACAGCAGCACGATCCGGGCGCTGCCATCCGGCGCGGTCAAGGACAGACCGTGGGCGCGCAACATCGCCATCTTGCCTGTTTGCGGTAACAGCGCTTCTGCACTGCCACTGCCTTTCTCCAGGGTCCGCTGGTGTAGTCTGGCGACGAATTCCTGCCAGGCCTCCGGCAGCGCAGACAGGGTATCGTCCGGACGCTCGCTGGCAGACGCCTTGAGCTGTGCGAGTGCCAGGAAAGCAGGGTTGGCGATCAGGGTCCGGGCTTGTGCATCAAGGAGCAAAACCGGCTGGGTGGTGTTATTCAAAGCGGCATGTGTCGAGGACTCACAGGCCTGCAGGATTTCGCGATGGTGTCGCAGGCTGCGCCAGGGGAGCGGCAACATGAGCATGGCGGAGAGTAGAGCGGCCAACCATGCTGGCAGTGCGAACAGCCATGTCGCAATGACCATGCCCAGCATGATCAATCCGCTCGCCAACATCTGTCGCTTGTTCATGTCCCGTGCCTGCTAGGTTTGTATTCCTGCGGTCATATTCTGGATTCTGCCTGCCAGCTTACTGCAAGGGTGCCCGCTTCTTTCTCTGCGGGCCAGGGAAAGTACGGAATTCGCATTTTTTAACAAAAATCCTTGATTTTCGTGGTTTTGAGGACACATCGCCTGTCCGGATCAGGCTCTGGCTGTCCGGCGTGTGACATCTGCATGATCGCATACGCCGGGGGATTCCGGGTTGGCTTCGGTCAGGCGTCTTTGCGTGAGGCGGCAATGCTCTCGAGCTGGGACTTGAGCTCGGGCCAGACCAGGTGGATGTCTGCCATCGCATGCTGATCGGCATGGGCTTCGAGTATGGTGGCCAGCTCCAGCAGGCTGGTATCGCCGGTGTAGTGTGCTCCGCCACGGATACAGTGGAACTGGCGGGCGAGGCTCACGAAATCGGCGGCGGCAATGGCCTGCTCAATGTCGGCTATCCGGCGCGGCGATTCAGCGTCGAACATGACGCGCAGGCCTGCCTGGAAATCGCGTTTGTGCGCTGCGGGCGCCACTTTCTTGTCAGGGGCTGGATCGGGGTCCGCCTGGTGCCGGATGAAGGTCGTCAGCATCGCGTGCAGTTTGCGTTCGGCGATGGGTTTGCTCAGGAAATCATTCATGCCAGCGCTGAGGTAAGTCTGGCGGTCTTCCTCGCTGGCGTTCGCGGTCAGGGCGATGATGGGGATCTGCGGATTGCGGATGGGGTGTCCATCCAGTTCGCCAGAACGGATGATGCGCGTGGCTGCATCGCCATCCATGGTGGGCATGCGGCCATCCATCAGGACCAGATCATAATCGTCGCGAGTCAGTGCTGTGACCGCCTCCAGGCCGTCTTCCACCAGCTCGACATGATGTCCCATTTCTTCCAGCAGGCTCTGGATGATCAATTGATTGGTCGGCGAGTCTTCGGCACACAGGATGCGCAGTGCGCGGTCGTGCGGGGCGAGTGGGACCGTTGCATCCATCGCCGGGGACTGCGCGATCTGCATGGGCAGGGTCAGCACAAAACTGCTACCGACGCCGGGGGTGCTCTGGACCATGATCTTGCCGCCCATGGCTTCCACCAGTTGCCGGCTGATGGCCAGGCCCAGGCCGGTTCCGCCATATTTGCGGGAGGTTGAACTGTCCGCTTGCTGGAAGCGCTGGAACAGGCGCGGGAGCACATCCGCTGCGATGCCGATGCCTGTGTCTTCGACCGTGATCTGCAGCGTGCATTGCTCCGCCGCATGGTTGATGCAGCGTGCATGCAGGCTGACTGTTCCGCGTTCGGTGAATTTGAGGGCATTGCCGACCAGATTGGTCACGATCTGACGCAGACGGGTCGGGTCGCTGCACAGGGCCGGTGGCAGATCCGGGTCGATTTCCAGTCTGAATTGCAGGTCGCGGGCGAAGGCGTGCTCGCGGAAGATCTGGACGGTCTCGGCGAGCAAGGCACGCAGATCAAAATCGATGTTTTCCAGACTGAGCTGGCCGGCTTCGATTTTTGAGAAGTCGAGGATGTCGTTGATGATCGACAGCAGGTGTTCGGCATTGGCGAGACAGATCCTCAGCTTGTCGCTGGCGCTCTCTGCAAGCGTCTCCTTGCGCAACGCGATGCGCAGCATGCCGATGACGCCATTGAGCGGGGTGCGGATCTCATGGCTCATGCTGGCGAGGAATACCGATTTGGCCTCGCTGGCACGTGCTGCGCGCGCCTCGGCTTCACGCCAGCTGGTGATGTTGAAGTTTGCACCGACAATCACGGGGCGACCTTCTGCATCGATGCTGCTGCGTTTGGAGATCAGGCGGTAGGTTTCGCGTCCGGTGACCGAATGGCGACGTTTTTCTTCCTTGAGGATGATTTCGCCATTGAGAACCTGGCGATCTTCTGAATATACCATCTGGATGTGTTCGGCTTCGGCGCCGAACTTCTCGGGCGTGGCTCCGATCAGCTCGCTGGCCAGGCATTGCTGGTCCTGCGCGAATGCCTCATTGACCATGATGTAGCGGCTCTGCGCATTCTTCACGTAGACCGGTTGCGGGATCACGTCGATGAGGCGCTGGGTGAAGTTCTGCACGCGTTCGCGCAGTTCGCGCTCGCGCTGCAGGGCCAGTTGCAGGCTGCGTTCGGCGAGCTTCCAGCGGGTCAGATCGAAATGCGCACCGACGATGACCGGATGCCCTGCCGTGTCGATGGAAGGGCGTTTGGAAACAACCCGGAAGACTTCCTCGCCGGTGAGCGGATGGGTGCTGTGCTGTTCCTTGAAGACTTCTCCTCCAGCCAGTACATCGGCATCTTCGCGAAGGGAAGTGTCGCGTGCCTCTGGATCATTGCTGAGTTCGCGCGCAGTCAGCCCGAGGATGGCTTCCTGGGGTTTGCCGCGTTCGCGTGCAAAGGCTGCGTTGACCAGGATGTAGCGTCCGACAGCGTCCTTGACGTAAACCGGATCGGGGATCAAGTCGAGGATGCGCTGGATGAATATCTGTGTGTCCTGGTGAAAGGCTTTTTCGCGGCTCAGCGCGGCCTGCAGGTTCTGCTCGGCCAGACGCCAGGGCGTGACGTCGAAGTTTGCGCCGACGATGACGGTGTTTCCTTCGGTGTCTTTGCAAGCCCGTTTGCTGATGAGGCGGAAGCGTTCCTGGCCGGTATCCGGATGCGGGATGTGTTCTTCCTTGTAGATCCTTTCGCCGGCCAGGACGCGCGCATCTTCGGCCTGCACCCGGTCCGCCGCATCTTCGGTGAACCAGGCGCGGCGGCTGAGCAAGTCTTCCATGTTGCGACCGCGTTCGCGGGCGAAGGCTTCATTGACCAGCAGGTAGTAGCCCTGAGGATTGCGTACGTAAACCGGGCTTGGAATCACATCGATCAGGCGCTGGGTGAATGCCTGCACGTTCTCGCGCAGATGGCGTTCGCGCTTGACTGTGGTTTCGAGCTCACGCTGGGTCTGGCGCAATTCGGTGATGTCGAAATGCGAGCCGACGATGACAGGCTTGCCAAGGGAATCCAGACAGCAACCCTTGGTGATGATGCGGAATATTTCGCGGCCGGAGACGACGTGATTCCGGTGCTCTTCCTTCCACACCGGCGCGCCACTGATGACCGAGAGGTCTTCTTCGTGCTGCAGGCGGGCGGCTTCCAGATTGCTTCGCCGGATGCCATTGCTGCCGATCAGCATTTCGGGCTGCATACCCTTGTCGAGAGCGAAGGCTTTGTTGACGAGCAGATAATGGCTGTTCGCATCTTTCAGATAGACCGGGTGCGGGATGACATCCAGAACGCGCTGGAAGAAGTCATGCGTTCGTGCATGTGCGGCACGTTCTGCTGCAAGGGCTTGTGCCTGGCGGTAGATCAGCAGACCGGCGGGGACGCCGCAGCTGACCATACAGACGAGCAGGGCCAGCCACAAGGGCGGGGCCAGTAGCAGGATGAGCAGCACGCAGCCCGCGCAGCAGGCCAGCCCTATCAGTAGCGGTCTGAGAAGATCTTTCATGTCCCGAAAAACCTGTGGTGTCGGTGCGAACACTTCAGGACGTGATCGCTTGTCTGCTTAATCTACCAGTATCTGGCAGGCCTTGCGGCCACAGCCATCAGTAAGTGTCTGATTCCTGCTTCATAAAGCGGATATGCCCGAAGGTGCCTGACGATCACAGAGGGAGGCATCCTAAAGGATTTCGGCACCTGGACGATAAACCAAAGATGAGATTGGCCGGCATTCTGCCGTCCCTGCATGCGAGAACCATTTGATGGATTATTCCGACGTTCAGCCTGAAGCCAGAATTCTGATCATTGATGATTCGTCCACCAGTATCCGTCTGGTGAGCCACTTTGTACGTGACATGGGGACCGTGCATTTCGCCACCAGTGGCGAGATGGGCCTGAAAATGGCGCTTGACTTGCAACCCGATCTGATTTTGCTGGATATGGAGATGCCCGGCATGGATGGTCTGGATACGTGTCGGCGACTCAAGAAACAACGTGTTCTCGAGAATGTACCGGTCATTTTCATTACCGCCCATAGCGGGGTGGATTACGAGGTGGCCGGTTTTGCTGCAGGCGCCGTGGATTTCATCGGCAAGCCACTCACCGAGATGATCGTGCGCGCCCGTGTGCGCACTCACTTGACGCTCAAGCGCCAGGGAGATCTGTTGCGCGAGCAGGCCATGCGGGATGGGCTGACCGGGATTCACAATCGCCGCGCTTTTGACGAGCGTTTCCTGCTGGAATGTCGGCGCCATCGTCGTAATCCGGAATCGCTGGGACTGGCGCTCATCGATATCGATAATTTCAAAGCCTACAACGATTTGTATGGGCATCAGGCGGGAGACGCCTGTCTGCGCGAAGTGGCCCAGGTGATCGATGCCAATGTCCGCCGCCCCGGAGAGTTTGCGGCGCGCTATGGTGGCGAGGAATTCGCCGTAATCCTGCCGCATTGCGCGGGTGACGAGGTGCAACGTTTTGGTGCTTTTCTGGTGAGTCAGATTCGTGTGCTGGCGCTGCCGCATGAGGCTTCCGCGGCGGGGGTGGTGACGATCAGCGTCGGCGTCATTGCGGGAAAACCTGTCGCAGAGGATGCCGAGCAACAATTTCTGAGCAGTGCGGATGCGGCCTTGTATCGCGCCAAAGCTGCCGGACGGAATTGTGTCCGCCTGGCAGGGAGAGAGTAATGGACTCCGGCGATGCAGCGGGGGCAGGGGAACGCGTGGCAGCATTGCATCAAGGCCGGATCCGGCGTGTGTTGCCATGGTTGGTACTGAGCCTGGGCCTGCTGGGAACGCTAGTGGCCTGGAAGACCGTGTCGGATTACGTCCGTACGCGTCAGGAGAATGCTTTTCACGCTGCCGTGAGTGATGCGCGTCGGGATATCGAGCAGCGGATGGAAAATTACCGGCAGATTTTGCTCGGTTTCGGGGGGCTGATTCATGCCGACAATGCAGTCAGCCGCGAGCAGTTCAATACCTATTACCGATCGCTGGCACTCAAGCATCGTTATCCCGGGGTAGTGGGGGTCGGTTATGCCATCGTATTTGGCCCGGAAATGCTGGCAGAGCATGAGCGCCAGATGCGTGCTGAAGGCTTCGCAAATTACCGGGTTCTGCCGCCTGGGCGGCGTGAGCGGTACAGCGCGGTCATCTATGGCGAGCCATTCGCCGAGGACGGTTCGCCGCCGCGATCCTTGGGGATGGACATGCTTACCGAGGCCACCCGACGACGTGCCATGGACTGGGCACGTGATAACGCGAGCACCGCGCTGACGGGGAAATTGCGTCTGTTCCTTGGTACGGATGCGGCAGATCAGATCAGTGTGGTCATGTATGTACCGGTGTATCGTGCGCATGCCATGCTGGAATCCCTTCAGGACCGGCGCCAGGCATTGCTGGGCTACGTATTTGCCGGGTTCCGTTTGAATGAATTGCTGGAGGGCATTTTCGGGCAGCATTGGGATATCGGCCTGGATCTGCAACTCTATGAGGGTGGGCAGACTGATGCCAGACAGTTGCTTTATGACTCGACCGTTCGGAACAAACCGGATCTGCTCGATGACGAGGACGATCCGGAACGTCTGAATATCACGGTCCCGATCAATTTGCCGGGCGGGAAGTGGACGGCTGCATTCCGGGCGCGCAGTGACTGGATCGGGCGTACGTCAAGCAGCTTGCCGGCCCTGATTCTGTATGGCGGCCTGGTGATCGACGGAATGCTGTTTGCGCTCTTGATGCTGTATGGCCGTTCGGAACAGAGCATCTGGACCAAGGCCGAGGCGCGTGCGGCAGCGATGACCTCTGAACTGCGTGCCAGCGAAGCGCGTTTCCGCACGGTGGTGCAGGCCAGTCCTGGCGGCATGCTGCTGGTGGATCCGCATGGGCGGATCGAACTGGCGAATGCCGAGGCAGAGCGCATGTTTGCCTACGAAGCTGACGGGCTGCTCGGTGCGGGGATCGATGAACTGCTGCCACACCGGATGCGGAACGCCCATCAGATATTGCGGGAAAACTACATGCGCTTACCGGTCAACCGGGTGATGGGGGAAGGGCGGGCGCTTTGTGGTCTGCGGTGCGATGGTAGCGAGTTTCCACTGGAGATTGCGCTCAGTCAGGTGCATACCGAGCGGGGCGTATTGGTCCTGGCGGCCGTGACCGATATTACCGAGCGCCACACCGCGGCCATGCGCGAGGCGGCAACGCGGGCAATGCTGCAAGGGGTGATTGATGGTGCCACCGCGTTTTCGATCATTGCGTGCGATCCGTCCGGCTTGATCACCCTGTTCAATACGGGTGCGCAACGCATGCTGGGCTACAGTGCAGAAGAAATGGTGGGGAAGCAGTCCTCGCTGGTCCTGCATGATCCGGCCGAACTGAAAGCGCGTGGCGAAGAATTGTCACAAACCCTGGGCGTGCACATCGAGGGCTACGACATTCTGGTTCATGCTGCACGGGCGGGACAGACCGAGACGCGTGAATGGTTTTTCATCCGCAAGGATGGCCGTTCCGTGCCGGTGAGTCTGACGGTCAGTGCCATTCCGGGGCCGACCGGTGTGCCGACCGGTTTCATCGGGATTGCTTACGATGTCAGTGCCCAACGCATGGCCGAGCATGCCCTGGCCGAAGCCCGTGATCATGCGGAAGCTACCAGCCGGGCCAAGACCGAGTTCCTCTCCAACATGAGCCATGAAATCCGCACACCGCTCAACGCGGTGCTGGGGATGGCGCAGTTGCTGGGGTTCGGGAAACTGGATGCCGAACAACGCGAATACCTGCGCATGATCGAGGTCTCCGGCAAGACCCTGCTTGGGGTACTGAACGATATTCTGGACTTCTCGAAGATAGAGGCCGGCCAGCTGGAAATATCGTCACATCCCTTCTTCCTGCAGGACATGACCGATGCCCTGGCCGACATCATGCAGGCCAATGCTGTGGGCAAGAATCTCGACATGTCCATCGAGATCGATCCGGCTGTGCCGGTCAGCTTGCTGGGCGATCAGCTGCGCTTGCAGCAGATCCTGATCAATCTGGTTGGCAATGCCATCAAATTCACGCATCAGGGCGAAGTGCGCTTGTACGTCCATCTGCTTGAGCGTCGCGAGGAGTCAGTACTGGTCCAGTTTGTGGTGGAAGATACAGGGATCGGCATGAGCGAGGAGCAGATCGGGCATCTGTTTGTGCCGTTCTCGCAAATCGATAATTCGATGACGCGCAAATATGGCGGCTCTGGTCTGGGGCTGGCGATCTGCAAGCGGCTGGTCGAGATCATGGGGGGGCAGATCGGGGTGAGCAGCGCGCCGGGGCAGGGCAGCCGTTTCCGCTTCACGGTATGGCTCAAGCGTGCGCGCACCGAGCAGGCCGCGCTGCCGAATTCCCTGGATGATTTGCGGGTGCGTGACCTGCTACTGGTTGAAAGCAATCCCACGCTGGCCGGGTCCATCACTTCAGCCGTAAAATCCTTGGGGATCCAGTGCGAGCAATGTGCGAGCGAGAGTGAAGCCATTGCGCATATTGTCGCGCGGGGGCGGCCGCACGATGTTGTCCTGATCGACTGGAACATGCCGGATCAGGGCCGTAGCCTGCTGATTTCCCAACTGCACGGGGAGCTTGCCCTGCAGCACTCCATCGTGTTGGGCGTTTCCTCCGCATATGGTCGCGAAGCCCTGAATGCCGATCCGCTGGCGGTGTCGCTGGATGGCGTGCTGATCAAGCCGGTCACCAGTTCGACTTTCCTGGATTGTGTGATGCAGGCATGTGCCAAGCGTGACAGCTCGCGCGACTTGCGCAAGCTCATGCAGATTCCCGAGTTGCAACTGCGTGCCCGTTCCTTGCGCGGTGCGCGCTTGTTGCTGGTGGAGGACAACGCGATCAACCAGATGGTGGCGCGCGGAATCCTGCAATTGGCCGGTGCGGTGATCGATGTCGCCAGCAACGGGCAGGAAGCGGTCGATCGTCTGCGCCGCCATCCCGGCTTGTACGTGATGGTCCTGATGGATGTCCAGATGCCGGTCATGGATGGATGCACGGCCACCCGCATCATCCGTGACGAGCTGCAGCTTGATCTGCCGGTGGTGGCGATGACTGCCGGGGTCTTGCCGTCGCAGCGCAGTGAATGCCTTGCGGCCGGCATGACGGATTTCCTCGCCAAGCCGCTGGATGCCCAGCTGACCATCGATACGCTGGAAGCGGTTCTGCTGGGGAATCGTGGCGCGGAGGATCCGGTCCAGCCAGTGTTGTCGGACCCGCAAGACGGCCGAGCTGCGGAAAGTGCGCTGATGGAAAGCGTGCCCGGTCTCGACCAAGAGTTGGCGCTGGCGCGCATCGGTGGCAATCGTGCCTTGTATGGCGAGTTGTTGCTGCAGTTCCGGATCGAAATCGCCGGCTTGTCGAATGATACCCAGAACGCCCTGGCGAACTGTCAGCTGAGGGATGCCGAGCGAGGCTTCCACACGATCAAATCCACGGCGGCGAGCATCGGCGCGATAACGCTGGTCGAGTGGGCACAGGCAGCGGAGTCGGCTGTACGTACGGGCGATATCCCACGGGCGCAAGCGCTTTACAACGACATCCACGATGAACTGGAGCGTCTGTTGCCCGGGATCTCACGCCTGCTGGAGCAACGCAAGTTGTCCCCTGCCCACGCAGCCTCGGGCCGTACCGGCGTGGATCAGGTGGCGCTGGAGCAACTGCTCGAACAGTTGCGCCGTCATGATCTGGATGCGCTGGATGTCTTTGAATATCTGCGCGCGGGCTTGCCGGGCGCATTCGGCGCCGCCGATGCGGAGCGTCTGACCCTGCTGGTCAGCGGGCTGGATTTCGATCCGGCCGTCGCACTGCTGGAGAAACTCATGGGGATGAGGATCGAGTGAAAAACCTTGCCGGGCGCGGGCGAAGGGGCAAGCATTGCGCGGTTTTCCGGGTCCATGGCGTTCAGTACCCCGACCTTCCCCGGCACACTCCTCTACAATGCGCGCTTCCTTCAAAGCGTCGCCTCCATGACCAAGCTGCTTGAAAACCTCAATGCGGAGCAACTCGCCGCCGTTACCCTGCCGCCACAGGCGGCGTTGATCCTGGCCGGAGCCGGTTCCGGCAAGACCCGCGTGCTGACCACGCGGATCGCCTGGCTGCTGCAGACCGGACAGGCCAGCCCGGCAAGCCTGCTGGCGGTGACCTTTACCAACAAGGCAGCGAAGGAAATGCTCACGCGCCTGGGCGCGATGCTGCCGATCAATACGCGCGGGATGTGGATCGGCACCTTTCACGGGCTGTGCAACCGGCTGCTGCGTGCACATTACCGCGAAGCGGCGTTGCCACAGACCTTCCAGATCCTCGATACGGCTGACCAACTGGCGGCGATCAAGCGCCTGCTCAAAGCCTTGAACGTGGATGACGAGAAGTTTCCACCACGCGAGCTGCAACATTTCATCAACGGCAACAAGGAAGCGGGCTATCGTCCGGCTGCGGTGGAAGCCTGGGACGATTACACGCGTCAGCGCGTCGGGCTGTACAAGGAATACGACGATCAGTGTCAGCGCGAAGGCGTGGTGGACTTTGCCGAGCTGATGCTGCGCTGCTACGAGCTGCTGGAGCGTAACGAGCCGATCCGGCGTCATTATCAGGGGCGCTTCCGGCACATCCTGGTTGACGAGTTCCAGGATACCAACCGGCTCCAGTACCTGTGGTTGAAACTGCTGGCCGCGCATGGTGCGGAACATCCTGCGGCCGTGTTTGCGGTAGGTGATGATGACCAGAGCATCTACGCCTTTCGTGGTGCCGAGGTCGGCAACATGCGGGACTTCGAGCGCGAGTTCAAGGTTGCCAGCGTTATCCGCCTGGAACAGAACTACCGCTCGCACGGCAACATCCTCGACGCCGCCAATGCGATCATTGCCAACAATAGCAAGCGTCTGGGCAAGAATCTGTGGACCGATCAGGGCAGCGGCGAGCCGATTCGCGTGTATGAAGCCGGCACGGACATGGATGAGGCGCGCTGGATCGTCGAGGAAATCCAGCAGCTGATCCGCGACGGTGCTGCACGCTCGGACATTGCGCTGCTCTACCGCAGCAACGCCCAGTCCCGCGTGCTGGAGCACCAGCTCTTCTCCAGTGGCGTGGCCTACAAGGTGTACGGTGGGCTTCGCTTCTTCGAGCGTCAGGAAATCAAGCACGCGCTGGCCTATCTGCGCCTGCTCGCCAACCCGGATGACGACACGGCCTTCCTGCGTGTGGTGAATTTTCCGACGCGGGGCATCGGTGCCCGCTCGCTCGAACAGTTGCAGGATGCGGCGCGCAGTTTCAACACCAGTCTGTATGCCACGGTGCCGCATCTGTCTGGCAAGCCGGGGGTTGCCATCGGCGCCTTCGTGCGCCTGATCGAGGAAATGCGGCGTGCCACCGAGGGTTTGCCGCTCTACGAGATCGTCGATCACATCCTTGATACTTCCGGCCTGCGCACCCATTACAAGGCCGAACGTGAGGGGCAGGAACGCCTCGAAAACCTCGACGAGCTGGTCAGTGCCGCACGCTACTTCATGAACGAAGCGGACCAGCCGGTGGCCGAGGGCGAGGAGGCGCTGCCTGGCGACCCGCTGTCACGCTTTCTGGCGCATGCCTCGCTGGAGGCGGGCGACCATCAGGCTGAAGCCGGACAGGATGCGGTGCAGCTGATGACCGTGCATGCGGCCAAAGGGCTGGAATTCGATGCGGTCTTCATCACGGGCGTCGAGGACGGGCTCTTTCCGCATGAACAAAGCATGAATGATGCGGACAGTCTGGAAGAAGAGCGGCGTCTGATGTACGTGGCCGTGACGCGTGCCCGGGCTCGCCTGTATCTGACGCTGGCGCAGAGCCGCATGCTGCACGGCCAGACACGCTACGCGATCAAGAGCCGTTTCTTTGACGAGATCCCCGAAGCGCTGCTCAAGTGGCTGACCCCGCGTGTGCAGGCGTTCCAGGCGCCGAACCGGGGCTATGGTGCGAATGCGGAGGCCTATCAGAGTGAAAGCGTGCTGGCGGCTTCGCACCGTACGCCGCCGCAGAAGAGCCGGGATCTGTCCGGTTTCCGCATCGGCCAGCTGGTGCGCCATGCGCGGTTTGGCGAGGGGGTGATCGTCGCCGCACAAGGCAGTGGTGAGGACGCCAAGATCCAGATCAATTTCGGAGCGGGCGTCGGTATGAAATTGCTGTTGTTGAGCATGGCGAAACTGGAGCCGGTTTGACGCAGGAGGCTTGTGACGCGTCAGGGCGAACACGTGAGTCCTGCGCGAAACTGGCGGTATCACGCGAAAAGCTTCACAGAAAATGAGTATTGCCCCGCCGGGGCAGAAGATCGGGACAGGCATGTCACAAACAGGAATGGAGCAGGGCGCACCGATTTCACGTGCGCGCTTGGCCGGGCTTACCCTGGCGGCAGTGGGCGTGGTGTTCGGGGATATCGGCACCAGCCCGTTGTATACGATGAAAGAAGTGTTCGGCGTGCATGGCATTGCGATTGAACACGATGCTGTTCTGGGGATCCTCTCGCTGGTGTTCTGGGCGCTGACCCTGATCGTCTCGCTCAAGTACGTGCTGTTCATCATGCGTGCGGACAATCGTGGCGAGGGCGGCATCATGGCGCTCACCGCACTGGCCCAGCGTGCTTCGGCCAATGCTTCGCCACGCGTGCTGTGGGCACTGACCGCGCTGGGGATTTTCGGTGCGGCCCTGTTCTATGGCGATGGCGTGATCACGCCGGCCATGTCGGTGCTCTCCGCGGTTGAAGGGCTGGAGATCGCCGCGCCCGGGATGCATCGTTTTGTCGTGCCGATCACCATCCTTGTGCTGCTGGTCTTGTTCTGGATGCAAAGCAAGGGAACGGCCAGCGTCGGCGCGTTGTTTGGACCGGTGATGGTGGCCTGGTTCCTGACGCTGGGCGGACTCGGCATCGCCGAGGTGGTGGCCTATCCGTCGGTGCTGGCGGCGATCAATCCCTGGTATGGCGCGAATTTCTTCATTGAACACCGTCTGCACGGGTTCCTGGCGCTCGGGTCGGTAGTGCTGGCCGTAACTGGCGGCGAGGCCTTGTATGCGGACATGGGGCACTTCGGCCGGCGTCCGATCAAGCTGGCCTGGTTCGGCCTGGTGCTGCCCTGCATCTATCTGAACTATCTGGGACAGGGCGCGCTCTTGCTGGGGGATCCGAGCACGGTGCGCAACCCGTTCTACCTGCTCGCGCCAGACTGGGCGTTGTACCCCATGGTCGGCTTGTCGACCATGGCCACCATCATCGCTTCGCAGGCGGTGATTTCGGGCGCCTTCTCGCTGACCCGCCAGGCGACGCAGCTGGGGTACTGCCCGCGCATCGCCTATGTGCATACCTCTGCGCGCGAGATCGGGCAGATCTATGTGCCGGCAGTGAACTGGGCCTTGCTGCTGGCCGTGGTGGCGCTGGTGCTGGGGTTCCGTTCATCGAGCAACCTGGCTTCGGCGTACGGCATTGCAGTGACCTTCACGATGATGATCGACACCATCCTGGCCTTTGTCGTGGTACAGCAACTGTGGCGCTGGTCCGGTTTGCAGAGCCTGATGTTCCTGGGCTGCTTCATGGTGGTTGACCTGTCCTTCGTGGTTGCTTGTGCAGTCAAGGTGATCGATGGGGGCTGGTTCCCGCTGGCCTTGGGCGGCGGCGTCTTCACCTTGCTGGCGACCTGGCATCGGGGCCGGACCCTGCTTTCCGAACGGACCCGGCTGGAGACCATGCCGCTGGATATCTTCATCCAGTCCTTGTTCCATTCCCCTCCGCGGCGGGTGGAAGGTACCGGCATCTTCATGACCTCCGCGCCAGCCGGGGTGCCGCGCCCCTTGCTCCACAACCTGCTCCACAACAAGGTGCTGCATGAACGCGTGGTGCTGCTCACCGTGATGACCGAAGACGTGCCGATCGTGCCGGAAATCGACCGGGTCGAGATCGAGAATCTGGATTCCGGCTTTTATCGCATGCTGGTGCGTTACGGCTTCAAGGATGAGCCGGATGTGCCGGAAGCGATGCGGCTGGCAACGGAAAGCGGGCAGCTGGAATTCCACATGATGGAAACCACTTTCTTCCTCGGGCGTGAGCGCCTGGTTCCGCATATCAAGCCCGGTATGGCCTTGTGGCGTGAGCGCCTGTTCTTCTTTATGTTCCGCAATGCCAGCAGTGCGGCCGATTTCTTCAGGATTCCGCCGAATCGGGTGGTGGAATTCGGTACCCAGGTCGAGCTTTGAGCATCCGGACATGGCCGCTGCGATGCGGCGCTCCGCTGGGTGTTCATGCAGCCTCGGGGGATTCCCGGCTTGCGGGGCGAGCCTGAACACGCCAAGCTTGAGTTTCCATGTGCTTGTGGCAAAACCAGGCTGATGAAATTCCCTCCCGCCCTTCCTGTTCTTCGCAGTACCGAACTGCGTGCCATCGAGTCTGCCTGTGCTCAGGCCCAGCCGTCCCTGATGGAGCGTGCCGGGCGGGCGGCTGCGAGCTGGGCGCTGAATCTGCTGGAAGCGCGGCCGGGGTGCGTGCTGGTGCTGGCCGGACCGGGCAACAATGGCGGTGATGGATTTGTCCTGGCGCGTGTGCTGCGTGAACAGGGCGTGGAAGTCGTGGTGGTCAGCATTGCCAAGCCCTCACGCTTGCCTGCAGATGCAGCCGCGGCACGTCAGCGCTGGCTGGATGACGGCGGGCAGATCCTGCCGGATTTCATCGGCACCCAATGGGCGCTGGTGGTCGATGCGCTGTTCGGTATCGGACTGACGCGTCCGCTCGAAGGTGTCTATGCCGAATGGATTGCGCGGCTGAATGTCCTGAACTGTCCGCGTCTGGCGCTGGATGTGCCTTCCGGACTGAATGCGGAGACTGGTGCGCTCACCGGGCCGTGCGTACAGGCCAGTCACACAGCCAGTTTCATTGCCCATAAACCCGGCTTGCTGACCCTGGATGGGCCGGATCATTGCGGCCAGCTCCGGGTTTTCGATCTGGATCTTCCGCCGCCGGCGGCTTCGGGACATCTGCTGGGGCCGGCGTGTTTTGCGGACTGGCTCAAGCCGCGTCGGCACAATATGCACAAAGGCCAGTTCGGTGCGGTCGGCGTGATTGGTGGTGCTGCAGGCATGCAGGGGGCTGCGTTGCTGGCGGCGCGTGCGGCCTTGTATCTGGGGCCGGGCAAAGTGTTTCTGGGGCTGCTGGATCCACAAGGTGCCGGAGTGGATCCGCTCCATCCCGAAATCATGTGGCGCAATCCGGGCGAGCTGCCCATGCTCGCCACGGCGCTGGTGATCGGGCCGGGCTTGGGCAAGGGCGAAGGCGCTTGTCTGCAGTTGCGCCGTGCCATCGGCTTTGCCGGCCCTTTGCTGGTGGATGCGGATGGCCTGAATCTGCTGGCCGAAGATCCCACCTTGCAGGAGATGCTCGCCGCACGCAGTGAAGCTGCCATCCTGACGCCCCATCCTGCCGAGGCTGCCCGCCTGCTGCAGACCACGGTGGCACAGGTGCAGGCTGACCGGGTCAGCGTGGCGTGTGAGCTGGCCTGCCGTACCCGTTCAATTGTCGTTCTCAAGGGGAGCGGCAGTATCGTTGCGGATCCGGATGGCCGCTGGTTCATCAATCCGAGCGGGCATGGCGGAATGGCCTGTGGGGGTATGGGCGACGTGCTCAGCGGCCTGATCGGTGCACTGCTGGCTCAAGCTTGGCCGGCTTTGGCCGCTACCTTGTGTGGCGTGCATCTGCATGGTGCTGCAGCCGATCAGCTCGCCTCGGAGGGCGTCGGGCCGGGGGGGCTCACGGCCAGTGAAACCATGCCGGCGGCAAGGCATCTGTTCAATTCCTGGATTCTTCACTGAAGCAAACCTTACCACGCCATGTCAGCATCTCATCCCTTGCGCGGTATTGCGCTGTTTGCCTGTGCAGTCTTCCTGTTTGCCTGCCTGGATACTTCCACCAAGTACCTGACGAAAAGCTACAGCGTGCCGGTGATCGCCTTTGCGCGTTATTTCGTGCATCTGCTGCTGATGCTGGCGATCCTGGTTCCGCGTCACGGTCTGAGCATGGTCCGTACCCGGCGGCCAGGGCTGGTGATTCTGCGGGCAATGTCTCTGGTGTTGATGACGCTGCTCATGCTGCAAGGTCTGAAGCGCTTGCCGCTGGCCGAGACGACTGCCATCAGTTTCGTTGCCCCCTTGTTGGTGGTTTTATCGGCACGCCCCTTGCTCGGCGAGCGGATCGGCCGGTTGCGCCTGTTGGCGGTGCTGAGTGGCTTCGGCGGCGTGTTGCTGGTGGTCCGGCCCGGTGCGCATCTGGACCCGACCGGTGTGGTGCTCGTGCTCGCAGCCGCCTTGTGCTGGGCTGCCTATCAACTGCTCTCCCGCGCGCTCGCTGGGAGCGAGAGCACGATCACCCTGTTGTTTTACGTGGCCCTGGCTGGAACGGTATGTTTTGGTTCGAGCCTGCCATGGGTGTTGCCTGAGCCATTGCCGGGCTGGCGCGAGGGGAGCGTGATGCTGAGTCTGGGGGTGAGCGGTGGGCTCGGCCACTACTTGTTCACGCATGCCTATCGCGACGCCCCGGCATCGCTGCTGGCGCCCTTTTCCTATCTACAGCTGCTTTGGGCCGGCTTGCTCGGCTGGTTGGTGTTCGACCGCATTCCCGACCATCTGACCTTGTTGGGCATGGGCATCATTGCGGCGGCAGGTGTCGTGGTGGCCATTCAGCAAGGGCGTCGCGCCTCCTGAAATTCTCGCGTGGTATCGGGGCGTGAGCGGGGCTGACTATCGGGTAGTCGTACGGCATTGCGGCTTTCTTCTGGGTAATGTTGTGGCTGCCACACGGGCTTCACGTAACGCCCATGTTTGCCGGGCTGTCGTGTGTGCCAGGGCAGACCCTGAGACAAGCAGGATTCCGGTCATGCGCTTGCTGCGGCATGTACAATCGCCGCCACATGATTGCCCGCCGGGCGTTCGTGTGCCGGCCTTGGCCGGGCTCCATGCAACTACACAACAGCGCCTCAAGAAAAGCGCTACAGGACATACTGATGAACCGATTCTCCGAACAGCTGCGCATCGAAATCCTGCGCTCCGTCGCCCAGGCGCTTGCCGAAGATGTTGGGACGGGCGACCTGACAGCCCAGCTTATTTCCGACCAGGCCAGTGCGCGTGGACGGGTGATTACCCGCCAGGATGCGGTGCTGTGTGGAACCGCCTGGTTTGATGCCGTTTTCCAGATCCTCGATCCGGAGTCTTCGGTGATCTGGCATGCCAAGGATGGTGATCGCGTCAAGGAAGGTCAGGCACTCTGCGATATTTTTGCCAATGCCCGAGCCTTGCTGACGGCGGAGCGGACAGCCCTGAATTTCCTCCAGATGCTTTCCGGCACATCGACTACGACGGCCTTGTACGTCGAAGCCGTCGCCGGAACCAAGGCGCGGGTTGTGGACACTCGCAAGACCTTGCCCGGCCTGAGGCTGGCCCAGAAATATGCGGTCAGGATGGGTGGGGGCGCCAATCACCGCTTTGGTTTGTATGACGGAATCCTGGTCAAGGAAAACCACATCATTGCTGCCGGTAGTGTGACGGCCGCGATGAAGAGGGCGCAGGAACTGGCGCACGCCAATGTTTTCATTGAAATCGAGATTGAAAACCTTGGCCAGCTGGAAGAAGCCCTCAATGCGGGCGCGCGTCTGATCCTGCTGGACAATCTGGATATCGCGCAGATGAGCGAAGCGGTGAAGATCACTGCCGGCCGGGCCCAGCTCGAAGCCTCCGGTGGGGTGAAACTGGCACGCGTCAAGGAGATCGCCGATACCGGTGTGGATCGCATTTCCATTGGCGCGTTGACGAAGGATTTGCGCGCAGTGGATCTATCTCTTCGGCATATCGAGGAGTGAGTGGAACATAAAAAACCACGAGAACTTCGTGGTTGTGAATCAGCAAAAAGGCGAACCCGCGGGTTCGCCTTTTTGCTGGATGAGCGTTTTGCTCAGGCGAAATTTGCCGCAGCAAAATCCCAGTTGGCGAGATGCGTCAGGAAGGTCTCGACGAACTTCGGGCGGGCGTTGCGGTAGTCGATGTAATAGGCATGTTCCCACACGTCGATGGCCAGCAGCGGCGTTTCGCCAGAGGTCAGCGGATTGCCGGCAGCACCCGTGTTGAGGATGTCGACCGAACCATCAGCCTTCTTCACCAGCCAGGTCCAGCCGGAACCGAAGTTGCCGACCGCACTCTTGGTGAAGGCTTCCTTGAAAGCATCGAAGCTGCCGAACTTGGCATCGATGGCCGCAGCCAGAGCACCCGTGGGGGCGCCGCCGCCGGCAGGTTTCAGGCTGCTCCAGAAGAAGGTGTGGTTCCACACCTGGGCGGCGTTGTTGTAGATGCCACCGCTGGCCTTCTTGATGATTTCTTCCAGGCTGGCATTTTCGAATTCGGTGCCCGGGATCAGGTTGTTCAGGTTGGTCACATAGGCTTGATGGTGCTTGCCATAGTGGTACTCGAAAGTTTCTTCCGAGATGTGCGGAACCAGGGCGTTCTTGGCGTAGGGCAGGGCGGGCAGGGTGTGTGCCATGTGGGTGACTCTCCGTGTTGGTTTTGTAAGAGGATGTCCGAGTAGATTACTCGGATTTGTATTGATACCACAAATTACGGTTTGTAATAAGCATCATAGGCTGAACCTACGGTCTTTCCGCCCGGACTTTCAGACGGGATCCGGCGAGCTGGATCTCAAGGCGTTCCCCATCGCTCGTTGCGCTCGCGTCACGCAGGATGACACCTTCCTCGTTGCGCACAATGGCATATCCGCGAGCCAGTACAGCGTCGGGATTCAGGCTGGCGAGTCGGGCTGCCAGACTGTCGAGTTGCAGTTGGGCATGGCTTAGGCGCCAGTTGCCGGCACGGGCCAAACCTTGCGAGCAGGTCTGCAGGCGGGCATACAGGGGGGCTGTGCGCGGGGCATGGGCAGCAAGCCGGGTGGCCAGGGTGTCGATCCGTGTCCCCAGGCGTCGCTGGTGTGTCTGCAATGCCTGGTGCAGGCGCAGATGCAACATTGTCAAACGTTCTCCGCTACGCACCAGACGGGCGCGCGGGTGTGTCAGGCGCCGCTGCAATTCGTCAAGACGCTGGCTGGCCTGTTGCAGACGGCGCTGGCTGGCACGTTGCAGGTTGCTCTGCAATTGCGGCAGATGCTGACGCAGGGCATAAACGCCGGCCGAAGCGATTTCCGCTGCCGCGGTCGGAGTCGGTGCGCGCAGGTCGGCGGCGAAGTCGGCAAGCGTGGTGTCGGTTTCATGGCCGACACCGCTGATGACTGGAATGCTGCAAGCCGCGATGGCACGGGCAACGGCCTCGTGATTGAAAGCCCACAGGTCTTCAATGCTGCCGCCGCCTCTGCATACGATCAGCACGGAGATGCCGTCCTGTCGGGCGCGGACGGAGGCTGTCCGGATCGCGGCGGCAATCTGTGGGCCCGCCGTATCGCCCTGTACCGGTGAGGGGTAGAGGATGACCGGCAGTGCTGGCGAGCGCCGCCGCAGGGTGGTGATGACATCCCGCAATGCGGCTGCAGCCGGTGAGGTGATGATGCCGATGCCGTGCGGGAATTCGGGGATGAGGCGTTTGCGTTCGGTGTTGAAGAGACCTTCGGCTTCCAGATTTGCCTTGAGACGCAGGAAAGTTTCATAAAGGTTGCCCAGGCCGGCCCGGCGGATGCTGTCGACCGACAGTTGCAGATCTCCGCGCGCTTCATAAAGCGTTGCCTGGGCCCGGACTTCGATACGCATGCCTTCGCTGAGCTGGAAGGGCAGGAGCTGGGCTTTGGTTCGCCACATCGTGCAGCGTATCTGGGCGCGCTCATCCTTCAGGGTGAAATAGAGGTGACCGGAGGCTGCGCGGACAAGATTGGAGATTTCGCCGCTGACCCAGCCGAGCGGAATCGAGGCTTCAATCAGTCGCCGAAGCTGTAGGACAAAGTCTGACACGCTGGAAACTGGCGTGCTTACTTGTTCTGGATAAGATGTGCCCGTGAACATGGCGTCGATTGTAGCGCAATCCACACCCCTGCCCGGAAGGCCGCATGAATACTGGCTTGGCGCGATTCAGGCAAGCGTTGACAACGCTTTTCTTTTATAAGCTTCTGATTTTAAATAAGATGTAATAACAGCTTCATTTTTGACCGAATTGAAAAAAACCTTTTCGCCAAGCCTACTTAGCGTTCGCTTTCAAGACCTGTTCACATACTTATCCACAGAAACTGTGGATTACCCCAAATGGGTGCATGGTGGCTTTCTGTGCGGTTTTTTCCGCTGGATGGTGAGTGTCCGGTGTTGCAGCGTGCTTGCCCTTGATAGGCGGGAGGCGATAGAGTTCGACGCTTGTTGAAACTCAGGAGTTGCTCCCGTGCTGGAGATCATCCGTGCTGCCGGTTGGCCGATCATTCCGCTGTTGTTCGCATCCATCATCGCGCTGGCCTTGATTATCGAACGCAGTATCTCGTTACGCCGTTCGGTCATCGTCCCGGCCGGTCTGCTTGAAAAAGTGCTGGGGGATCTGCGCAAATCCGGTCCCTCGGAAGAACTGGTTGCACGTCTCAGAGCGCATTCTTCGCTGGGTCAGGTGCTGGCAGCCGGGGTGCATAGTATGCGCAGCACGCGGGAAGTCATGAAGGAGTCCATTGAGGAAGCAGGTCGCTCGGTGGCACATGATCTGGAACGCTTTCTCACCACGCTGGGAACGATTGCGACGGTGAGCCCGCTGATGGGACTGTTCGGAACCGTGGTCGGCATGATCGAGTTGTTTGGCGCACAGGGACCGTCCGGCGTTGGCGCAGATCCGCAGCAACTGGCCCACGGCATTTCGGTTGCGCTCTATAACACCGGTTTTGGCTTGATGATCGCCATTCCTTCGCTGATCGCCCATCGTCATTTCCGGGCGCAGGTGGATAGTCTGGTCGTCGATATGGAGCAGCAGGCGGTGAAAATGGTCGAGGTGCTGCACGGTGAGCGCCGTGGCGCACCTGGCGCGAACGGCAACAAGTAAGGCGGCGCGACATGGACTTCCGGCGTGGCCGTGGCAAGGAAGAGCTGGAGATCAACCTGATCCCGCTCATCGACGTGCTTCTGGTGATCATCATCTTCCTGATGCTGACCACCACCTACTCCAAATTCTCCGGGCTGGAGATCAATCTGCCGACTTCCGATGCGCCGCCCGCACAGGAACAGCCCAATGAGATTGATGTCACCATTACCGCGACCGGTGATGTGCTGATCAACCGCAGCGCCGTGGCGGGGCATGATCTGAACGCGATCGTGGATGCCTTGCGCCGGATCGTCCCGGAGGGTGGCAAAGCGCCGCTGGTGGTGATCAACGGGGACGCCAAAGCCAACTTCCAGAGCGTGTTTGACGTGATGCAGGCGGCGCAGAAGGCCGGGCTGCCGAACGTGTCCTTCGCTGCGCAAACGCAGAAGTAAGCCGGGTTGCCCGTGGCTACCCTGAATCGCCCCGTCTGGTGGAGCAAGCGTGCGTGGAACGCAATCCTGTGGCTGCCTCTGGCGGGGTTGTTCTTCGGTGTATCCGCTTTGCGACGCCTGGCTTATCGCACTGGCTGGCTGCGTGCCGAATCCCTGCCTGTGCCGGTAATCGTCGTCGGCAATATCGCTGCCGGGGGGAGTGGCAAGACGCCGGTGGTGATCTGGCTGGCTGCTGCCTTGCGGGCGCGCGGGTTTAGTCCGGGAATCCTGTCACGGGGTTATGGGGGGCAGGTACAGGCGCCAACCGCCGTACAGACTGACAGCGATCCGCAAATCGTTGGTGATGAACCCGTATTGCTGGCACGCCGTACGGCGTGTCCCTTGTGGATAGCCCGTGACCGGGTGGCCGCAGGGCGGGCTTTGCTTGCTGTGCATCCCGAGGTGAATGTACTGATCACCGATGATGGTCTGCAGCATTATCGGCTGGCGCGTTCGGCAGAAATAGTCGTGCTCGATGAGACGATTCTGGGCAATGCCTGGCCTCTGCCGGCAGGGCCTTTGCGCGAGCCGATTTCCCGTTTGGCGAATGTCCAGTTGCTGATCTGTAATGGCGTCGTCAGCCCGCGTTTGCAGGGTTTGCTGCCGCCAGTGCCACAAGTGTCCATGCATTTGCGGGCACAGCAGTTTTACCGTCTGAATGCGCCGATGGAACGGCGTGACGTCACTGATTTCACCGGGCTGCGGCTCCATGCATTGGCCGGAATCGGCCACCCCGAGCGCTTCTTTGCCAGCTTGCGCGGGTTGGGTCTCAGGCTGGAAAGTACGCGGGCTTTGCCTGACCATCATGCGTTTAGCCATGAAGATCTCCGTGTGCCCGCAGGAGAAGTCCTGCTGCTGACCGAGAAGGATGCAGTAAAATGCGCATCCCTCGCGTCGGCGGATGTCTGGGTGCTTCCGGTGGAGGCCTGTATTGACGACGCCGCGCTGGATCATCTGCTGGAGAGTCTGCATGGACCCGAAACTGCTTGAGATTCTGGTTTGCCCTGTGTGCAAGGGGCCGCTTGAACACCGTCGTGCCGAAAGTGAATTGGTCTGTCGTCCTTGTCGTCTGGCGTATGCAATCAAGGATGGCATCCCGGTGATGCTGGCTGACGAAGCGCGCCAGCTCTCGGCTGAAGATGCTGGAGCGCCATGATGCGGGTGCGTTTCAAGGTTGTTGTGCCGGCGCGTTTTGCGTCGACACGTCTGCCGGCCAAACCGTTGGCGGATATCGCTGGCAAACCGATGGTGGTCCGTGTCATGGAGCGAGCGCTGGCTTCGGGGGCTGAGGAAGTCTGGGTGGCTACCGATCATGAAGGGGTGCGTGACGCTGTGCTGGCAGCGGGTGGCAAGGTGCTGATGACCCGGCCGGATCATCCGACAGGCACGGATCGTCTGGCCGAAGTGGTCACCACGCTTGGCTGGGCGCCAGGGGATATCGTGGTGAATGTGCAGGGTGACGAACCCTTGATCGATCCGGCTCTGGTTCGCCGTGTGGCCGAAGCGCTGGCGGCAGACGTGAATGCCGAAATTGCCACGGCTGCCCACCCGATCGAAAGCGTCGAGGAGTTTCTCAACCCGGCCGCCGTGAAGGTTGTGTGCGAGAAGAACGGGCATGCCCATTATTTTTCGCGTGCACCGATTCCCTTTCCACGTGATGCTGCACTGGCCGGGGCCTTGCAGCCGGGCCAGGCATTGCCTGCCGGAGTGCAGCCCTTGCGCCATGTCGGTCTTTACGCCTATCGCGTGGGTTTTTTGCAAGCGTTCGCCACGCTGGCGCCAGCGCCGACCGAGAAAATTGAAATGCTCGAACAGCTGCGTGCCTTGTGGCACGGCTATCAGATTCGTGTTGAAACCTTGAGCGAGGCGCCGCCTGCCGGGGTTGATACCCCTGAGGATCTCGCCCGCGTGCGAGCCTTGTTTGCCGCAAACAACCATTGACAGGAGAGAGTGATGCGTCTGATTCTTTTGGGACCGCCGGGAGCCGGCAAGGGTACGCAAGCCAAGTTCATTGCCGAGAAATACGGGATTCCGCAGATTTCCACCGGAGACATGCTGCGTGCGGCGGTCAAGGCAGGCACCCCGCTGGGGCTGGCCGCCAAAGCCGTGATGGATGCTGGTCAGCTGGTCTCGGACGACATCATCATCGGGTTGGTCAAAGAGCGTCTGGCCCAGCCTGATTGCGTCAAGGGCTACATGTTCGACGGTTTTCCGCGAACCTTGCCACAGGCTGATGCACTCAAGGATTCGGGGGTTGCGCTGGATGTGGTGCTGGAAATCGATGTGCCGGATGCCGAGATCGTCGAGCGCATGAGTGGTCGCCGGGTGCACCCGGCATCAGGACGCACGTATCACATCAAGTTCAATCCGCCCAAAACTGCGGGTCAGGATGACGAAACCGGCGAGCCGCTGATCCAGCGTGATGACGACAAGGAAGAAGTCGTGAAAAAGCGCCTGGATGTCTATCATTCGCAAACCAAACCGCTGGTGAAGTATTACAGCGATTGGGCTGCT
>Ga0316604_10000936_pt1 | contig 29548 bp, 31 predicted proteins | sample OWC_soil_day20_C_FD_207650 | JGI IMG/M metagenome (GOLD analysis project Ga0316604, IMG submission 207650) | Wetland soil microbial communities from Old Woman Creek delta, Ohio, United States - OWC_soil_day20_CT | ecosystem: Environmental > Terrestrial > Soil > Wetlands | place: USA: Ohio... | reverse complement strand
CCAAGGCCATCTAAGATACGCCCCAGCAAATGACGTCCGACACCCACTTTTAATATCCTGTGGGCTGACACTACTTCACAACCAGGACCAATACCCTGCAGTTCACCAACAGGCATCAGTAAAATACGATTTTCCCTAAAACCCACAACTTCGGCCGGAATAGGCTCTCCCTGTTTGCGGGGATATACATAACACAAATCTCCTAAATTTACGTTAGGACCTTGCGACTCCATTACCAGACCAATTATTTGCGTAATTTTACCATTCAATTTAATGCTGTCAACATTAGCTATTGTTGATAAGTAGGGAGCAGAATCAAATATTTTCCTCATGGCGTAATTTCCTGTATTGCCTTTTGCACTAACTCAAATTTTGTATCTAATCTTGCATCAACAGTTCCAAGGGTAGTTTCGATAATACAACCGCCTGCAGTAACAGTATGATCTGCAGCTACATTAATCGCGTTATCCCGGCCAACCATTAGCTGTAAATCCCGTTTAGCCATAAGTACCATTTCGTAATCATCAGGGTTTACCCGGATGAGAATCTGGTTTTGATCACTGACTTTGGCTAATGCTTCTTTCACTATCGGCAAAATGGTTGTTGGATTTTCTTCTACTTCGCGCACTAATATTTTTCCAGCAACAGCAAGGGCAATTTCAACGATTTGTTTCTCAGCGGCAATAAACATTTGTGCAACTTCCTGCTCGGCTGTTTTAATAAGCTGTTGAGCTTTTTCAAGCGCCTCCTGACTGGTTGTCCGCATATCCTCAAGGGCAGTTTGATTGCCTTCCTGATAGCCTTCCTGATAGCCTTGAGTGCGGCCTTCTTCTTGGGCTTTGGTAAGTGTTTCTTCATAAGCCTGTTGCGCTAATTCTTTTAATTCATTTGCTTTGCTTTCGCCCTCAGCCAGACATTGAGCAGCCGCATCCTGGGCTTTGGCAAGAATGGCCTCGGCTTCACTGCGGATTGCCTCCAAATCTATTTCCGGCACTTTGACCGAAGCTTCCTGTTCCTTAATCTCAACAGGTTCAGGAACAGGTGCCGGCCGATGTTTGATGACAACCGGTGAATTTTTTTGGAATAGCACACTCTTTATAATCTTAGACAATTATCTCGTCTCCTTTACCACGCGAAACGACAATTTCGCCTGATTCTTCGAGACGACGAATATTATTAACAATTTTCTGTTGTGACTCTTCCACATCTCTTATGCGTACAGGGCCCATATACTCGATTTCTTCCTTGAGCATTTCTGCTGCCCGTTTGGAAATATTCTTGTATACTTTATTGGCCACTTCGCTTGATGTGGCTTTAAGTGCCAGCGCCAAGTCTTTGTTGTCGATTTCTCTAAGCACAAGCTGGAGTGATCTGTCGTCCAAGAGTACAATATCCTCGAAAACAAACATACGCTTTTTAATTTCTTCTGCCAGTTCAGGGTTTTGCACTTCCATATTTTCAATAATGGTTCTTTCTGTGGTGCGGTCAACCCGGTTAAGTATCTCAACAATGGAATCAACACCACCGGCAGCAGTAAAGTCTTGCGTTACCAACGAAGACAATTTACGTTCCAATATTCTTTCCACGTCGCGGATAACATCAGGTGAAGTCCGATCCATAGTAGCAATCCTGCGCGCAACATCCACCTGACGTTCCGGCGGCAATGACGAAACAATGGCAGCCGATTGTTCAGGTTGAAGATACGCCATAATTAATGCAATGGTTTGAGGGTGCTCGTTCTGGATAAAGTTAAGCAACTGGCTTGGATCGGTTTTGCGTGCAAAGTCAAAGGGACGAATTTGCAGACTGGTAGTCAAGCGGTTGATAATTGATACCGCTTTGTCAGACCCTAATGCTTTCTCCAAAACTTCACGCGCATAATCCAAACCGCCACTGGAAATATATTCTTTTGCTACGCACATTTGATGAAATTCATTTAGCACTTTATCTTTTTGCTCTTGAGACAGTTTGCGCTGATTGGCAATTTCCAGCGTCAACTTCTCGATTTCATCTTCTTTCATGTGTTTTAGTACTTGTGCGGAGATGTCAGGCCCTAAAGCAATCAATAAAATTGCTGCTTTTTGCTTGCCTGTCACTTCATTCGACTGGTACATAGCCTGGTGCCTCCTGTCATTCTTCTGCTAACCAAACTTTCAGAATCTGAGCCACATCTTCGGGGCGCGATCTAGCAAATTTCTCAACTATGGTCCTCTGCTCAACCCGTTCTTTTTCTTGTGAGTCCAGTTCTTCTTGCGCTGCTTCCGCAGCTTCATCTACAACAGGTTGCTCTTCAAGGGCAATAGCTTGGAGCAATGCTTCTTCCTCTTGCTCACGCCGACGAACATATCGCCTATACAAGAAGTACAGAATAGCCACGATAATGATAACAGCCAGTGCAACTTTAAGCATAAATGCCTGCTGCTGCTGCTTAACAAATTCTTCCTCTTCTTTTCGCTGTTTGTCCGCCAATTCCGTATTGAATTGTATTGGTTCAACAGCAATGGTATCTCCTCTTGTGGGATTAAGTCCGATAGCCGAAGCCACGGTTTTATTTAGGCTTTCCTGCTGCACTCTGGGCATTGCGGCGTCCACAAGCACAGCTACCGTTAATCTTCTGATAGAACCTGGTGTACTTATTACCTTCTCTTTTGTTTCATTAATTTCATAATTGCGGATTGCTTCACGTTTCTCATAGTTAGAATTGGAATTCGCATTATTATTAGTTACATAACCAGGAATATTGGATGTCGTTCCCGGAACCCCGCCAGGAGCTGCAGCCGAAGTCCCCTGATAGTTTTCATTAGTTTCTTGCGAACTGCGAATGATACCTTTTTCATCAACAACCGGCTCAAAGGTCTGCCGGTCGAGCGTGCGTTGATCAAAATTTAGTTCTACATTGACCCTGGCAGCAGCTTTTCCCATTCCCAGTGTTTGATCAAGCAGTGATTGTACATTTTTCTGCAAATCTTCCTGCACTTTTTTAGTCATTTCAAATTGTGTAAGCGCAACAGTGCCTGCTAATGGCGGTGCATCATTGATCTGCTCATTCAAGACTCTAGCTAAATTATCAACAACCGTAATATTTTCAGGCTTTAACCCCTGAACACTATGGGCAACCAAGTTAACAATTCCTTTTACTTGTTGTTGCGTTAACTGGGCCTGCGGTCTAAGTTTAAGCATAATGGAAGCAGTGGCTGGTTTCTCAGTCTTTTTATAAAGACTGTCCTCTGACATTACAATATGAACTCTGGCCTTTTCCACTTCTCCCATCTGTTCAATGGTTCGCGTTAACTCTCCTTGAACAGCTTGTAAAAGTTGCACTTTATTTTGGAACTCAGTCGTTCCGAACTTGTTTTGCTCGAAAATTTCGAATCCTTTGTTCCCTCGTGGCAACCCCTGACTAGCTAATTCCAACCTAAGTTTATGCACATCCTGGGATGGAACTAAAATGACAGTACCGTTACTGCCAGTCTGAACTTCATATTGCACTTTCATTTCTTTCAATTTCGCAGTAACCTTACCTGCATCTTCAGCTTCAAGAGTAGTAAACAAAGGTACATTGTCCGGGCGGCTACCCCACCAATAGCTCCAGGCCAAAATAGAAATAAATATAAGTGCGGCCGCACCAAAAATCATGTACTTTTGTCTATTGCTCAAATTCTGCCAAAGACGCAGAGACTGTTCTTTCAAGTCAGCCATGTCTCCACCCTTTCAGTTACGGAAAAGTAATACCAAATTTGTTTGTACTTCAATAACGAGCTAAGTAACACCATTAATTTCCGCTTAAATTAAACCTGCATCCTCATAACCTCTTGGTAGGCTTCAACAGCCTTGTTGCGAACCTGCATGGTTAGTTGCAGCGCTATTGTCGCCTTTTCAGCAGCTATAGTAACTTCTGCGATATCTTCAACCTTGCCTGCTGCCAAATTAAGCGATGCTTGGCGGGCGTCGTTTTGCAGTTGATTCACATTATTCAATGCATCTGTCAAAAATTCGCCAAAAGATTTTTCTGGTTGTTTAGCACTTACGGGCGTCTCTAACACTTTGCCACTCGTAACAGGCGCTAACTTCAAAGCTTCAATTTGCATTTATGCCTCCTACTTTCCAATTTCCAAAGCTTTTGTGGCCATACTTTTTGCAGCATTTGCAGCAGTTACATTAGCCTCATAAGCTCGGGAAGCAGTAATCATATCAACCATTTCACTAACAATAGTAACATTAGGCATCTCTACATAACCATCTCTATTAGCATCAGGATGATTCGGATCGTACATGAGTTTAAACGGGGCATTATCTTTTGTGATCCCAGTTACCCTGACACCATCACCCGCATCCATTTGCTCAGATAACATCTGACCAAAAGAGGTTCTTTTCCCGGTACGCGGCTCAAAAACCACCATCTGCCTGCGATACGGACCGCCTTCAACTGTACGCGTCGTGTTGGCATTGGCTATGTTGTTAGAAATAACATCCATGCGAAGGCGTTCAGCCGTCATACCCGAAGCGGAAGCATCAATAGCCTGAAACAATCCCATAATACTTATTTCCCTCCGTTAATTACAGATTTAATACCAGAGAAATATTTATTAATCTGATCAGCAACCGCATTATAATAAAGGGTATTTTTCGCTAGTCCTGCCATTTCACTATCAATGTCTACATTGTTATCATCTGTCCTGAAAGAATTCTCAGTGATCGTGCTCACTGTCGGTTCAACATTTAAGCCTGCTGTTTGCGACTTAGATTGCAAAGGCAAATGGCGTTCATGCGTCCTCGCCAGCAATGATGAAGCCGATGTAGTTTTCGAATCCATCGCAGCCGCCAATTGATTTTCGAAACTTACTTCGCTTCTTTTAAATTTGGGCGTATTTACATTTGCAATATTATTGCTGATAACTTTATGTCGAAGCGAGGCGGCACTCAACGCTTTTTGCAAAACCGATACCTGGGTCGACTGTAAAAGTGAATTAAGCATCTCGCTGATCCTCCTTTAAAAATAACTAATTTTATTCCAACATTTGACTGATTTACAGCCATATATACAACCTTATGCATATTTCTACACTATATACGAAAATCCTTTTAAAAATCTTTGCAAAACCATTAAGTTTTACATAAACATAAAAAATCCAGCCGACATGACTCGGCTGGATTTTTATATGGTTTTATATTACTTTTTTAGTTTTTTCAATTCATCCAACAAGCGCTCATTCAGAACTTTTATATAAGTCCCTTTCATGCCCAGGGATTTGGATTCAATTACACCGGCGCTTTCAAACTTGCGCAGCGCATTAACAATTACCGAACGAGTAATTCCTACACGGTCGGCAATCTTGCTGGCAACCAGCAAACCTTCGTTGCCTTCCAGTTCGCTTAAAATATGCATAACCGCTTCTAATTCCGAATAAGATAAGGTTCCCAAAGCTACTTGCACCGTAGCTTTTTTTCTAGCTTCTTCTTCTATCTTTTCACTACGGTCTCTAAGCATTTCCATGCCAACAACAGTTGCGCCATATTCCGCCAAGATTAGATCATCATCAACAAATTCGTTACTAAACTTAGCTACAATCAGTGTACCGATACGATCACCCACGCCATGAATCGGCACTATGGTAGTGAACTTATCATTAAATAAGCAATTAGTATCTACACTAAAGCTGCATAAACCGCCTTCAAGCCGAAGATTCGGAGATGTCTGGTCAATCTTGCGCAGCCATTCTACATAGCGCTCGGGGAAGCATCCCAACTTAAGCACTTTATCCCGCATAAGATCACACTCAAAATCGTCAATCAATGCATATCCCAAAATACTGCCGTCTTTACTGACAATATACACGTTAGCTTCCATTACAGTGCTAAGCACTGTTGAAACCTCACTATACTCAACCTTTTCCGATTTTTGAAGCAGCTTATTAATAGCACGAGTACGTTCTAGCAATGATAACATTTACTATTCCCACCTTTCATTATTTGAGACAACATATTACAAAATGTAATGACTTAAATCTTGATTTACAACAATATGATCAAGCTTCGATTTAACGTATTCACGATCAATATCAACTTGTTGTTCATCTATATCAGGCGCATCATACGCTAAATCTTCTAAGAGTTTTTCTAAAATGGTATGTAGTCGTCGTGCACCAATATTTTCTGTCTGGCTATTTACCCGACACGCGATATCTGCCAATTCGTCAATCGCATCAGCGGTGAATTTTATTTTTACACCTTCTGTTTCTAATAAACTAATATACTGTTTTATTAGTGCGTTTGCCGGTTCGGTCAATATTTGACAAAAATCTTCTTTTGACAAATTCGTCAATTCGACTCTAATCGGGAAACGCCCTTGCAGCTCAGGTATCAGGTCAGAAGGTTTAGAAACATGAAAGGCCCCTGCAGCAATGAACAAAACATGATCAGTTTTTACCGGACCATACTTGGTAACAATTGTCGATCCCTCAACAATCGGCAGAATATCACGTTGAACACCCTCCCGCGAAACATCCGGTCCTGTGCTTTGCCCTCTACCGGCAATTTTATCGATTTCATCGAGAAAAATGATTCCATAATTCTCAGCCAGGCTCACTGCACTAGTTGATACCTCATCCATATCTATCAACTTTTGTGCTTCTTCCTGGGTGAAAACCTTTCGGGCATTTGCTACTGTGACTTTGCGTTTTTTCTGCTTTTTGGGTAGAAAATTACCAAGCATATCTTGTATATTCATACCCATCTCTTCAATTCCGGTGCCGGCAAACATCCCCATTACAGGCTGCGCACCATCTTCAACGGTAATTTCGAGAAATTCTTCTTCAAGCTCGCCGTTTATCAGGCGTTTGCGCCACCACTCACGGCCAGTATTGACCTTGGGGGAGTCCACTGATTCTGTTGAGGTATCTTGATTGGTTTCTATTCCGCCTGTACCGGAAAATAACATTTCAAATGGATTGCGTGATGCTTCTTTTTTAGCTGGCGGAACAAAATAGTCTAGTATTCGTTCCTCCGCCAATTCTTTAGCTTTATCATTTACTTCGGCGATTTTTTGATGTTTTACCATGCGGACAGAGGTTTCAACTAAGTCTCGCACCATGGACTCAACATCACGGCCAACATAGCCAATTTCCGTAAATTTAGTGGCTTCAACTTTTACAAAAGGAGCATTCACAAGTTTAGCTAAGCGTCTGGCAATTTCAGTTTTACCAACGCCGGTAGGGCCAATCATTAAAATGTTTTTGGGGACAATTTCTTCTTTAAGATCTTCCGGCAGCTTCTTGCTGCGCCAGCGATTTCTGAGTGCTACAGCTACTGATTTTTTGGCTTGCTGCTGTCCAATTATATATTTATTTAATTCCTTGACTATTTCTCTCGGCGTAAGCTCTAGCAAAATCATCCCCCCTTTTATAACTCTTCGACCGTAATATGGTCATTAGTGTACACACAAATGCCGGAAGCAATCTCCAAAGCACTGCGTGCAATGTCAGCTGCACCTAACGGGGAATGCTGTACCAATGCCCTAGCAGCTGCAAGGGCATAAGGGCCACCAGACCCTATGGCAGTAACACCATCATCTGGTTCAATTACCTCTCCATTACCAGATATTATGAGAAGATGATTGTCATCAATTACAATAAGCAGTGCTTCCAAACGTCTCAATACTCGGTCCAGTCGCCATTCTTTTGCAAGCTCAACAGCGGCTCTCATCATATTACCATTAAATTCTTCTAGTTTTCCTTCAAATTTAGCAAACAGCGTAAATGCATCAGCCACTGATCCGGCAAATCCGGCTAAGACTTTGCCATGATACAGACGTCGGACTTTTTTCGCATTGTGCTTCATTATCGTATTCTGACCAAAAGTAACTTGTCCGTCACCGGCAATAGCCGTCTTCCCTTGATGGCGAACAGCAACAATCGTTGTAGCATGAAACATAATATCACCTCCAGGGAAATGTCAGGCACGCGGATGAAATTGTTTGTGACTGGCTTTAAGCCTTTCTGTGGTTACATGAGTATATAACTGAGTTGTAGACAAATTAACATGCCCCAAAAGCTCTTGCACAGTCCTAAGGTCAGCACCGTTATCCAGCAGATGAGTCGCAAAAGTGTGGCGAATAGTATGTGGGCTGACATTTTTTTTAATTGCCATTATCTCAACATATTTTTCGACAATTCTTCGCACACTTCGATCTGTTAGCGGTCCTCCCCGATTATTTACAAATACATGGTTATGGACGGTATTGGTTTGCTGCCCATATTCTCCCGGATTAGCGCATAATATCGGCCGCGAGTCAGACAAATAGCTTGCGAGGACATCAACCGCATTCCGGCCCATCAGGACAATACGTTCTTTGGCGCCCTTGCCAGACACAACAATTGAGCGTCCAGAAAAATCAATATCCGGCATAGTAATTCCGGCAAGTTCGCTAACTCGAATACCTGTTGCATACAGCATTTCTAGCACAGCTTTGTCACGAATCCCCAGTAGATTATTTTCCGGCAATGCAATTAGCTCGTGAATTTCGTTTATGTCAAGAAAAACAGGTAATCTTTTATCAAGCTTCGGGGTTCTAACCGTCTTGCAGGGATTATTCTGTAAAATATTTTCTCGGCATAAAAACTTGAAAAACGACCTAAGCGCCGCAATTCGTCGCATTATGGTCGCTTTGGCATACTGTTCTGATTTTAGAAAAGCCAAATAGCTACGAATCATAAGCGGAGTAACGTCAAGAAACAGGGATTCAGCAGCCTCCTGACTGTACATGAATTCCACAAACTGCAAGATATCACGCTGGTAATTATGCACGGTATGATAAGAGGCGTTTTTTTCAAGTTTCAAATACAATATAAACTTCTCAATTAATTGTTCTACGTCACTGAGTTCTTTACCTTCTGAAAACATCCTTTTACCATTCTTTCCGACAATGTTTACCCTTGTTCTCTTCGCACGGAAATTAATATTATACTAACACACTTGCTGTGATTGCGCAATATTATTGTCATATTATTCAAATAAATTCTTCCATTGCCGCCAATGCTCGTTCGGCAATGGTTCTGTTTTTTATCTTCTTATCTTTAATCTTATGCTCTAGCGGCGGAAGCAGACCAAAATTAATATTCATAGGTTGAAAGTGTGCCGGATCAGCATGTGTTATGTAATGACATAAAGCGCCATGAGCCGTTATATCCGGAAATACATAAGGACCAAGGCCCATTATCATTCGGGCGGCATTAATTCCGGCAACCAAACCACTTGCTGCTGATTCAACATAGCCTTCAACACCGGTAATTTGTCCTGCGAAAAAGATCTCCGGCTGTTTTTTCACCTGCAGAGTCGGCAACAATAGGTTGGGCGAATTGATAAAGGTATTTCTGTGCATAACACCATACCTAACAAATTCAGCATTTTCTAGGCCGGGAATAAGACGAAATACTCGCTGCTGCTCCGGCCAGGTTAAATGGGTTTGAAAACCTACTATATTATACAGTGTTGCGGAAACGTTGTCTTGGCGCAACTGCACGACCGCATATGGCATTTCACCTGTTTCCGGATGCCTTAAACCTACAGGCTTCATTGGACCAAAACGCATTGTATCTATGCCTCTGGCTGCCATGCTTTCTATTGGCATACACCCTTCAAAAACTACGAGCTTTTCAAATTCCTTAATCGGCGCAGCCTCGGCTTGTGTCATTTCCTGCCAAAACAGTTCATATTGCTCTTTGGTCATCGGGCAGTTCAGATAGTCGTCATCGCCTTTGCCATAACGGGAAGCGCGATAAATGATATCCATATTAAGTGATTCCACAGTTACAATAGGTGCGGCAGCATCATAAAAATACAGATATTCATCACTGGTCAAACTGGCGATAGCCGCAGATAAAGCAGGCGAAGTAAGCGGCCCGGTAGCAATTATTAACGGGCGGCTGGCAGGTATTTCGCTAACTTCAGTATGATGAACCGTTATTCTCGGATGCTTGCTGAGAACTGTTGTAATCATCTCGCTAAAATTATTACGGTCAACGGCCAGGGCTCCCCCCGCAGGTACACAGTGAGTATCCGCAGCCTTCATAATTAAAGAATTGAGCTTGCGCATTTCTTCTTTTAAGAGACCTACTGCATTTTCTATATTAGCACCCCGCAGTGAGTTGCTGCACACCAGTTCAGCAAATAACGCGGTATGATGTGCAGGAGACATTACATTTGGGCGCATTTCGTATAAGTCAACATCGATTCCAGCCTCAGCCAGTTGCCAGGCAGCTTCACTGCCAGCCAACCCGGCTCCTAGTACTGTGACTTTATTCATTCTTTTTCCTCCGATTAACTGCCGGCTTTTTCTTCGTCTTAATCTGCACTTTGCTTTTATCTGTTCCCTTAACTGATTTTTTTTCATCAGTTGTTTGTCGTGAGGTACACCCCTCGTTACTGCAAAGGTTTGAAAAGCCACCATTTTTAAATTTATGCCGAACCATATAGGAACCACATAGTTGACAGTTTTCTTTTAATGGCATATCCCATGTGTTAAAATCACATGCCGGATACTTCTCACAGCCATAAAAGACCCGTCTGCGTTTAGTATGACGTTCAACAATAGCACTGCCACATTTAGGGCAAGCAACACCAATATCCTTGAGAATTGGTTTGGTGTTACGGCAAGCCGGAAAACCCGGACATGCTAGAAAATTACCATATCGCCCTTGCTTGACAACCATCATGCGACCACAATTTTCGCAAGCGACATCTGACACTTCCACAGGCAACTCAACATGGCCAATAGCTTCTTCTGCCACACTAAGGTCTTGGGCAAACGGTTGGTAGAACTCTTCCAGGACAGTTAACCAGGAGACCTCACCTTCGGCAATATCATCTAACTTGTCTTCCATGCCGGCGGTAAATTCAATATCAATAATTTTGTCGAAGTATTGCTTTAATAGATCAAGTACTACAAAGCCCAATTCGGTCGGATGAAACTTTTTATCAATTCGCTCTACATAGCCCCGCTCAACAATGGTCTCAATTGTAGGGGCATAAGTACTGGGACGTCCAATTCCTTTTTCCTCCAGAATTTTAACCAACGAAGCCTCTGTATACCGAGGCGGCGGTTCGGTAAAATGCTGTTTGGGATCAATTTTGTTGAGTTTTAACACTTGTCCTGTAGTTAACAGCGGCAGTGTTGTTTCTTTATCCAAATCACTATCTGCTGTTTGTTCCACTTCTTTACTTTTACCGATTGCTCCGCTAAAGGCAGCTAAAAAACCTGGGAATTTTAGTTGTGAACCAGTGGCTCTGAATTTGTATTTGCCAGCAGCAATCTCGATCGTAAGTGTATCATAAACCGCCGGGGTCATTTGGCTGGCAATAAATCTTTCCCAAATAAGTGTATAGAGTTTTAACTGATCTTTATTCAAATTAACGGCAATTGCCTCAGGGAAAAACTCCATCGTAGTTGGGCGCACCGCCTCATGAGCATCCTGCGAGTTTCTGCTTGTGTAGCTGGGTGCTTTTTCCGGTAAATAGGATAATCCAAATTTGTTTTCAATATAATTTCGGGCTTCCTGTTGAGCAACTTCAGCTACCCTGGTAGAATCGGTACGCATATACGTAATAAGACCCACTTGCCCCATTTTTCCAATAGCCAGACCTTCATACAATTGCTGCGCAATCATCATGGTCTTGCGCGAAGTGAACCCTAGCTTACGGGCAGCTTCTTGTTGTAAACTACTGGTAGTAAACGGCGGTTGCGGATTGCGTTTTCTTTCTCTCTTTTTTACGTCATGCACTATATATTCCACTTGCTGTAAGTCGTCAGTAATTTTTTCAGCCTGCTCTTCGTTATTAATAACGGCTTTTTTGCCGTCGATGACAACTAGTTCAGCATCAAAAGGTTTGGTATTATTCTTTTCCTTTAGTTTAGCCGTTACTGTCCAGTATTCTTCGGGGACAAAACCCTGAATCTCTTTTTCTCTGTCACAGATAAGCCGAACGGTCACCGACTGAACCCGCCCGGCGCTTAGGCCTTTGCGTACTTTTCTCCATAGAAGCGGACTAAGTTTATAGCCCACTATTCTATCCAATATTCGCCGGGCTTGCTGCGCGTATACCCGTGGCAAATTAATCGGTCGCGGTTTTTTGACTGCCTGTTGAATGGCAGTCTTGGTAATCTCATTAAATTCAATCCGGCAGGTCGTTTTTTCCTGAATATCGAGGATATGAGCCAAATGCCAGGCAATGGCTTCCCCTTCGCGATCCGGGTCTGTCGCCAGATAGACGGTGTCAGCGCTTTTGGCAGCTTCTTTTAAGCTTTTTATAAGGTCGCCTTTTCCTCGAATATTAATATATTTGGGTTCAAAGTTGTTTTCGAGGTTAACACCAAACTGACTTTTGGGCAAATCCCGCAAATGTCCCATAGAAGCTTTAACTGTATAATTTTTACCAAGAAATTTTTCAATTGTCTTGGCTTTAGCCGGGGATTCTACGACAACCAGAGCTTTGCTCACTTAATTCCCTCCCTGGCGGTACGGGTATAGCGCTGTTCGCTATGTTCGACCGTCAAACCTCGTAATGAAAGTTGCAATAATATATATGCAGCCGTTGCAGGCGGTACACTCAATTTAGTTACAATTTCTTCAATTCCTATAGGCTCTTCATAATTCAATAAACTATACACGTTTTTCTCTGTTTGAGTCAACTCAGGCTCTGCCTGATTATGCTGACTCTCCGTCTCCTCCCAGCCATACTCCAATAGAATGTCCCGGGCACTATCAACAAGCTTAGCGCCTTGTTTTATAAGATTGTTTGTACCGTTACTGCTATCTGCAAAAATACTGCCTGGTACAGCAAAAACATCTCGGCCTTCTTCTAATGCAAAGTCAGCCGTTATCAACGAACCGCTCTTTTCTGCAGCTTCCACAACAACAACCCCGCGGGAAAGACCACTAATAATGCGGTTACGTGCAGGAAAGTGTCCAGGATGTGCCATAACACCAGGTGCATATTCTGAGATTACGGCGCCACGTTCAGCAATATTATTTAGAAGCTTTGCATTTTCCGGGGGATATGCAACATCCACACCTGAACCAAGCACGGCAATTGTATACCCTCGCTCTAAAGCACCTATATGAGCGGCTGTATCAATTCCTCTAGCAGCTCCGCTTACAACGCCAACCTGATCTTCTGCCAAGGCGACTGCCAGCATCCCGGCAACATTCTTCCCATATACTGTCGGTTTGCGCGAGCCCACAATTGCAATAAGTTTATCATTTTGCGGCAAATCGCCGCGATAATATAAAACATAAGGCGGATTAAAGCTGCGTCGCAACAATACCGGATAATCTGCATCTGACAAACAACAAAGCGAAATATGTTTCTTAGTTAATACTTCAGCTAGTTTGTATACATCTATCTTATCCTTTTGACCAAGTAAATTATTACACCCTGTGTTATCAAGGCATCTGGATAAAAACAAATCGCCCTGGTCAGCCAACCAAGCCTGCCGGGCGCTACCAAAATAATCAACCAGGGCATTAATGCGTGAACTGCCAATACCAGGCACACCCTGAAGTGCCGCCAAGTAAAATTGTTCCATACCAGTTCCTCCACATCTAGCTAAATTGAAACGCCAATAGCACAAGTAAATACTTGGTAAATCGTAATACTAGCAATTATACCCGGAGTAAATTGCAAAGGTCAATAGCTTGTAGTCCTAATTTAACATTTTTTTAAACAAATTAACATTTTTGCGCAGAAATTGCATATATATTAATCTTTTTTGCAATTTCTGCTGCTGCATTAGGTCGTCCCATAACAGTCGCCTGTTTGCACAAAGTCGCCAGCTCATTATTATTCTCAAATAATAGCCTATGTAAAATCGTTTTTAAGTCTGACAGCGAATCCGCCCTGAGTGCGGCATGACTGTCTAATAAGAATTGGGTATTCGCTTCTTCCTGCCCCGGAATAGGCCGAAAGATAAGCAGCGGTACGCCCTTGGTTAAGGCCTCTGCCGAGCTCATACCGCCAGGCTTAGATATTAATAAATCCGCAACACTCATAAGTTCATGCACATTATCTACAAAACCATAAATGTTAACCTGGTGCTTACTTTTGGCGGAGAGCTGAGCAATTTCCCGATAAAGTGCCTGATTCTTTCCCGTTACTGCAATTAATTGCAACGGTTCATCAATTTGATTACATATATTCAGGATTTTCGCTATTGGCAAGGCGCCTGCACCGCCCCCCATAATCATAACGGTCTTTCGCTCCGGCAAGAGCCCTAGTTTTGCAAATAAGGTTGCCTTGTTACTTTCGGTAGTAAAGTTGCTACTAACAGGAATTCCGGTAACAGCAACAGTATCTGCGGCAATTCCATAGTGTTGTAAATATTGGACCATCGCATTATGAGCGACAAAATAATAGTCGATTTCAGAATACACCCACAGCCGATGAACAACAAAATCGGTAATAACAGCCGCCACCGGAACCGTAATTAAGCCCTTTCTTTTTAGCCATGCCACCAACCCGGCCGGGGTAGCATGAGTACATACAATGATTTCCGGCTGAAACGTACGAATATAATGTAACATTCGTCCAGCAAGAAAGCGGCTAATGAATTCCCGTCCCTGGAGTGCTATGCGGCTTTGATTTCCCCATCTATAAGCAGTTCCGTAAAGAACTGGAACTACCTCGAGAATTTTTAAATAAGCGGTAAGTATTGCCTGCCCAATGACACGTGGAAAAAAATCAAATACATTACACAACTCTGTCTGGCAAGCATACTCTTCCCGCAGAATCTGACTAACTGCCTGCGCTGCCCGAATATGACCGGCTCCGATGGGGGCGCTAATAAACAAAATACGTTTAGCCAAGCGCAACCACCTGCTCATAACGTTCAATTCTGCCATAAACGTTAACTGGACTGTCATCAGTTGTAGACATTAACAATTCTTGAGTAGTCTTACCCTTATATATCCGAGCAGTACCGGCAATCTCCGCTAATGGAATTAAAACAAATTTTCTTTCCGGCATACGCGGGTGCGGCAGCTCAAGTGCAGTAGTAGTTATCTCTACATCATGATATACCAAAAGATCAATGTCAATGTTGCGCGGCCCCCACCGTAATTCGCGAACTCTTCCCATCTGTTTTTCTGTTTCCAGACAAAGAGCAAGCAGTTCCAGCGGCGGTAAGTCGGTAGCAACTGCCGCAACAGCATTGAGGAAATTGGGCTGTTCCTTTAGACCTACCGGTTCTGTTTCGTACAATCGAGATACTTTTTCAACAGACACCATTGGATGACTATCCAGCAGGCTGATTGCCATAGCAATATTTTCTTCTCTGGTACGCAAAACATCACTGATATTAGAACCCAATCCCAAAATAATCATTATTCTCGTCTCCGCACAGATTCAACCTCAACATAATCAAGTGCCGCGGCAATTGGCACCGCAGGTTTTCGTACCCGTACAACCACTTCTTCCACAATAGGATGTAAGCGCAAAACCTCGCCGCCAATCTGATACGTCAATGCTTCCAGAAGCTGAAACCGTTGATTTTCTACGATTTCTTTCGTCAAATTATATATTCCTACATAATCTACAGTCTCCTGAAGATTGTCACTTTTCCCAGCCTTGCTCAAATCGGCTTTCATATCAAGGTCAACATAAAAGCGCTGCCCCAATTCCCGTTCAAATTCGTATACGCCGTGAAATCCGTAAAATACCATGTTTTTTAAAGTTACTCTGTGACTCATGTTATCTCCCCCTATTGATATTTTGCTTTAATGATTGCGTCAGTCATGCGCGCAACCCGGGCCATTTCTCTTACATCATGTACGCGAATAATATTTGCCCCTTTAGCAATGCCTAACGCCACGGTAGCTGCGGTTCCTTCCACCCTGTCATCGGCCGGGACATTTAAAGTCTCACCGATAAACCGTTTACGCGAAGTGCCTAAAAGTACTGGACACCCCAGTGATCTAAGTTCATCTAACCGGGACATAATCGTAAAATTGTCCGATAATTTTTTCACAAAGCCAATACCTGGATCAACGATAAAATTGTCGGAACTAATTCCCGCTTGCTCACCAAGTTCAATACTACGCCGTAAAACTTCAAGCATATGAGACATAATGTCTCTCTGATAATCGGCTTCACCTTGATTATACATGATAATTACCGGCGCATTGTATTCAGCTACAACATTTGCCATTTCCGGATCATACTGCAGCCCCCAGATGTCATTAATGATATGAGCGCCGGCTTTTAAAGCATTCCGGGCAACACTGGCTTTATAAGTATCGATAGAAACTGGTATACTAGAGATATTGAGAACCTTTTCTAACACTGGCATTAATCTTGCCAGTTCTGCATCTGCGGTGATTTTTTGTGAACCATAGGGTCTGGTAGACTCAGCACCAATGTCAATAATATCTGCACCGGCCTCAATCATTTGCTCAACATGCTTTAAGGCAGCATCCATATTATTAAACTTGCCGCCGTCGGAAAAAGAATCTGGCGTAAAATTCAATATACCCATAATTAATGTTTTTTCCGGAGAAATCGTTAGTGTGTGCGCTCCAAGCTTGTACGTGCGTTGCGGAAACTTTTCATCAGCAGCAATTACCGCTTCCAGCTCTTCTGCCAGCTTTTTTAGCCCCCACGGCTGAACCTTCAATTGAGGAATACACTGTTTAAAATGTTTTAACGTGCCACTTAACAATACATCTGTATATGGGTCACTATAATCAGCAGCGCCTCGGGAAACTGACGCCTCACCACCTTTAGAAAGAAAGGTCTGCTTTAGGATAAGCGCAGCCTTACTGACCACATTTTCAACTTTAATTGTCTTAAAGGCAGCTTTATTTGACATAATAGCGGCTCCGGCCGGGTCACACCGAACGGTTTCCACTTCTTGGCGAGCCTGGCTCTGGCTTTTTATTTCTATTACCCGCATATTATACTGCATAGTCATCCTCCCTATTGCGGAAAAATATGTTTTTATTGTATCATAAAATTATGTAGAATAAAGATTATTATGCAAATTTTCGATAATTATCATTAGATTTGCAATATCTAGGAGGCCAATTATGAAACAACGCCTATCGCCTGACCTTTTTCATCTCCCTGTTGAACAGATAAAAAATGGTTTTTTCAGCGACAGCTATTTTTTGCGTACTCAAGAAATTTTGGTTAAAGACCATCATCATCCGCGAGTATTAATGCAGGTCTTTCAGCGGCAAAATGCCGTTGTATGTGGCCTTGATGAAGCTATTGCCATTATAAAGAAATGTGCCCATGATCCTGACAGTTTAGTTATTCATGCTTTATATGACGGCGACCAGGTTGAACCCTGGGAAACAGTTCTAACTATCGAGGGCGATTTGGCAAACTTTTCACACCTGGAAACAGTGTATTTGGGATCACTCTCCCGCCAAAGTAAAATCGCCACCAATGTGCGTCGAGTAGTCCAGGCTGCCAATGGCAAACCTGTTTTGTTTTTCCCTTCCCGGTTTGATCATTATGCGGTTCAGGCAGCTGATGGCTATGCAGCTCATATTGGTGGCGTATTTGGTGTTTCTACCCCAGCTAATGGTTCAATATGGGGTGCCGAAGCACTTGGCACTATTCCTCATGCATTAATTTCTGCCTATGCCGGCGATACGGTAAGAGCCACAAAAGCTTTTGATGCCCATACAGACCGACGCATCGGTCGGGTTGCGCTAGTCGATTTTTCCAATGACTGTGTGGCCACCGCTCTAGCTGTAGCCCGGGAAATGGGTGATACATTAAGCGCGGTTCGTCTTGATACGGCCGATACACTTATAGATGCATCAGTGCTACCTTATATGGGTACATTTAAACCTACAGGCGTCTGTCCACAGCTAGTTATAAACGTCCGCCAGGCTCTTGACCGCGAAGGTTTTAATCATGTAAAAATAATGGTATCAGGCGGCTTTAATGTTGAACGCATTAAGCAGTTTGAAGCGACAAATGTTCCAGTTGATGTTTATGCTGTAGGCAGCAGTTTATTTAATGACAATATTAATTTTACAGCAGATGTAGTTATGGTAGATGGTAAGCCCGGTGGTAAAGTCGGTCGAATGTACCGTCCAAATCCCAGGTTGTCTTTGGTAAAATAGGAAAAGGTGAAGTAACCCCATGGGTGCTTCACCTTTTTTGTTCATTTTTGCTCATTAGCAGCCATGTTAGCTGCTAAATTTGCCAGTTGTTCAGACATAGCCATAAGCATTTGACTATGCGATGTTAAATCCTGAACCGTATTGGCCTGATGTTCAGTAATAGAACCCATTTGGCCTATTTCCAGACTGATTTTTTCAATTGATTTCTTGATAGTATTGAGTATTGTCGTTATTTGAGTCGCCGAACTAGCGCTGTTGGAAGCCAATTTTCGAACCTCTTCGGCGACTACGCCAAATCCCCGGCCCATCTCACCAACTCTCGCAGCCTCTATTGCCGCATTAAGACCAAGCAAATTTGTCTGACTGGCGACATTCTGAATAAAGCCGACAACAGAATCAGTACCGGCAACTTCTTTATTTGCAGTATCAGACAATTCTTTAAGATAACGACCACTTGCCGCTACCTCTTCGGCTTGTGCAAGAATGGACTGAATAGCCGAAGCCATTTCCGTAGCAGAGTTGGACAATTGTTTAGCTGCAGTGGTTAACAGTTCTTGACGTTCCAAGGATTCATGGATAGCTACCGCACCAATTATTTCTCCAATTTCATTACGTATTGGCAAGCTAATCGCAATATAAGGAATACCGTAAACCTCACTGCCCACCTCAGTAATTATCCGCTCGCCTTGCTGCATAGCTTTATAAGCAGCAGACCCTTTTCTGACCGGCTGGCCGGCAACGACTTGCCCGGCAAGTTCCGGGATGGAATAAGACACTATCCATTTGTCTTTATCACTGACAACCATACCTACTTTTCCACTTACTAATTGCGGAATATATGGGGCAACCCGTGAAAAACAATCTAACAATGATGCCTGTTCCAAAAATCCCCCTTCTTTCTACGGCCATTAGTCTACTAGGAAACCAAGACTACCATTTTCGGCTAGAGCCGCCACCGCCGCCCGAGCCGCCGCCAAAACCACCACCGCCGCTGCCGCCGCCGCGAAATCTTAATAGAGAAAGAATAAGATATGTGATACTTCCACCAAGAAATAGCCAATCAAAGATAAATAAGACTAATACGCTGGCAGCAAGCGCCACTTGTGCCCACCACGGCAATGTATCGAACCAAGATTGATTGGTAGCCGAATGAGATTTAACGGGTTTTGCATCAGTAGTTATATCGAGGTTATACTCTTTGGCTGCAATACTAACTAATGCCTGATAACCATTCCAAACACCCTTATTATAATCATTAGCGGCAAAATAAGGTATCATATAATTATCTTGAACAGCGCCCGTTTTGGCATCATTGAGCGTCCCTTCCAAACCATAACCTACTTCTATCCGGGATTGTCGATCATTTGCTGCAATCAGCAGCAATACACCATTATTCAGCTGCTTGTCACCAATCCCCCACTGTCTAAGCAGTTCAAGTGCATAGTTCTCCACCGTGGCTCCTTCAAGTGAATTGATTGTTACCACGACAATTTGCGCTTTGGTCTTAGCAGCAAGCTTACTGCCTAAACTGTTAATTTTATTTTTAGTTTCAGCATCAAGTATTCCAGCATAATCCTGAACATATATGCTGTGCGTCGGAGCCGGAGGAATCTGTGGTTGTGCCCAGGCGACAGCCGCTAATAGTAGATATCCCACCAAAACCAGCCAAGCTAAACGCTTTTTCATAAATACTCCCTTCGCCTGGCAAATTAAAATTTAACCTGCGGAACTTGTTTGGCACCTTCTTCAGCTTTGAAGTATTCTTTAGGAGTAAAGCCCATCATGCCGGCAAATAAGCTTGTTGGCAAAGAGCGGATTTTTACGTTATACGCTTGTACGCTGTCATTATAATCTTTCCTTGCTACGGCAATTCGATTTTCAGTTCCGCTGAGTTCATCCATGAGAGCACGGAAATTTTGATCAGCCTTGAGATTTGGATAATTTTCAACAACTACCAACAACCGGCTGAGAGCTGAGGTCAGTTCAGCATTGGCTTCAGCTTTGCCTGCCGGGCCTTGTGCCCCGGTCAGCTTTGCCCGCGCATCCGCAACCGCTTGAATTGCCTGCTGCTCATGAGCAGCATAACCTTTTACCGTGTTAACTAAATTGGGAATTAAATCAGCGCGACGTTGCAACTGATTTTCAATTTGGCTCCATTTGCCGTTAACACTTTCATTCACACTAACAAGTGTATTATAACTGAACATAGCACTTACCAGCAGTGCGCCAACAATTGCAATAATAATCCATATAGTTTTGTTCATCGAAAACACCTCTCTACAATTTTGATAACCATGCAAGCCTATTCTAATTAACCCTTACTGTATTTTATTACTTTCTGGATATTGTTTGAAAATCACTGCGAAATTGAATTGCTTCCGCAATATGGCTTGCTTCAATTTGTTCTTTAAAATCCAAATCGGCAATAGTCTGTGCAACTTTTATTATTCGGTCATAACCTCGTGCACTAAGACTCATCTTAATAAATGCCTGCTTGAGAAGCGCTATGGAGTCCGGTGTCAGCTTGCAAAGCCTCTTAATATGATTATGCTCCATCTGCGCATTTGCATACAAACCAAACTCTTGAAGACGCTTGTATTGAGTTACTCTAGCAGTTTCTACCCTCTGCCGGATTATGGCCGATGACTCTTGCGCTGTATTTTTTACCAAGTCGTTATATTCAAGTCGTGGCACATGGATTTTTATGTCTAAACGATCTAATAGCGGTCCTGATATTTTCTTTTGATACCGGCGAATATCGCCGAATGTGCAACTACACTCGCGTGTCGGGTCAGAACTAAATCCGCACGGACATCCGTGCAGAGAACAACCTTGATGGCGATTTAATTAAATGTACTAGTTTGCAATCTAGTCTTCCACCTCCAGGTGATACTCCGGCCGAGCGTACTCGTTGGGCACGGTATAAAAAGAACCTGACCATAAAGCAAGTAGCAGAACGGGCAGGCTTACATGAGCCAACTGTGTCACGCGCCGAAAACGGTAAGCCTGTTGAAATTAATACTTTAAAAAGGCTTTCTATTATATTAGAGCAACCTATTTGGTGGTTAGGTTGCTTTGAGAATTTGCCAGAAGAAACTTTAGCACAACGTATAAAAAAGTGTCGGCTATATCATGGATTCACCAAAAGGGAGTTTGCATCTGTACTTGGTGTCCACGAAAAAACTATCCGCTGGTGGGAAAGTGAAATTGTAGAACCTTCGAGTGAATCATTAACACTATTGTTTCCTTACCTAGATTATATAAAATATTCTATGTAGTATTATAGTTTCCTGCTGACAAAAACAACCGCCGATTTAGTACTTTAAAAATTGTACTATATATAATAGAAGGAAACTTCGTACGTTCGTGTGAGAAATACAGAAAAACTCGGCAAATGTCCTTGAATTGAATACTTTATCATGTGGAATATTGGTTGCTCTTTACCGGCTTTATCTTAAGTCATCAAGCGACTCATAATTTATATAATAAAAATTGCCAGAAGCACGGTACCATACAGTGCAACCTGGCAATCATAGATTGTAAAAGATCGTTAGCCCCATGGCTTTGCGTTCTTTCCTTTTGTAAAGTTTGTTAAATATTAATTTACGTATTAATTATACATTAGTTTGAAAAATCCTTTTGCTCAATAAAACACTCTATATTTATAAAGCCGTTGCTCCCAATAACGGCTAATTATCTACAATTACCTGCTCCATCCCTTTAGTGTTACCATCTAAATCAAACTAATAATGCTTAATATTTTCTTAACATTTTCTTCGATATATTTACTGTAATGTAAATAATATCCACCCGTTAGTCATTCCAATTTTTACCAGAAATTATTAGTGAGGAGTATAAGAAAATGAGCATTTCAGCTGTAAGCCAGAACACAACACAAGTGAATACTTACACCCAAACTTTAAATCAAACTAGTGCTAATCAGGAAACTACATCTGAAACAACAAATACATCAAGCTATAGTAATGCGGATGGCGATAGCTTTGAACTAGGCAATGGAGCATGGTTTAGTATTTTTCAAAATAAAGTAGTAAATAGTACTGTCACGGAAGCAGACATGAAAGAATACGAGAGACGATTTGGAACCAACAAGGAAACTGCAAAATATAATCTTGAATATTATACTTCATTATATAATAGCGGTCTTATCTCAGCGACAGACTATGTATCAATAAGCTTCATGAGTAAAGCTGCACTTGGTATTGCTACATCAGATGATATACAAGCTGCAGCAAAAGCTTGGGGCGGTGGATTGACCTCAGAGGATGTTAAGGCCGTAGAAATAGGAAATAGCAGCCTAATTAACAATAAACTAAATTCACAAACAACAAATACTTCTGTAAGTGCTAGCGGTAATATCAGTAGTGATAAATATACTCATACAACAAAAACTCAAACGAACACCGAAAGTAGCAGTTATTATACTGATACTACCAAAACAAAAGACACGTCAGAAACGACCGCTATAAGTAGTGCCAATGATAGCTTTGAACTAGGCAATGGCATATGGTTTACTATTTTTCAGCGCAAAGTAATAAACGGGACTGTAACAAAAGCAGATATGCAAGAATATGAGACACGATTCGGCACCAATAAAGAAATTGCAAACTATAATCTTAATTATTATAGTTCGTTATATAAAAATAATCTTATTTCAGCGGCAGACTATGTAACAATAAGCTTCATGAGTAAAGCTGCACTTGGTATTGCTACGAAAGATGATATACAATCTGCGGCTAAAGCCTGGGGTGGAGGCATGACCGCGGAGGATGTTAGGTCCGTAGAAGCAAGCAATGATATGCTTTACTTAGTTACTCGTTAATTATCTTAAATATGATAGCTGACCAAATGAAAAATACCCTCGGTTACACACCGTGGGTATTTTTTATGCTTAGTGTGTTAGGCACACTTTGGTGTTTTATTATCTACTATATTGTCTTCTTTTCTAAATTCCATATTTACAACATTAGATAGTTCGTCCAACAATTTTTGAAATTCTTCTTCGCTCATACTAAAATCAATCTTATTAGCATTTTCCATGATAAACACCTTTCTAAAATAAAATAAACGAGGTGCACTTATGCAACCTCGCATTTATCAAAGCAATTATACGTTGTGCTGATAATTTTGTCAATATCGTTCCTGGAGTTATTTCTCAATAAACCATTTGCCATCATCACAAAATAAATATACCTGCTTGTTTGCAATTCTACAGGTATACCTTAGTCCCTGGCCGCCAGCTTTCAATGACACTGCCATACGAACATCAAATACTTTTTCAATCTCCCATTTTCGACCGTCCGACCAGTGTAACACAGTAGGCTTAATCATCCCGTTTGTATCATGCTCAGCTGTGATCTGTACAAATACTTTCCCCACTTAACTCACCTTCTACTTAAAATATGATACTGGATGAATAACATGGTCTTCCTTCGGGTTGAATCCGGTCAACTGCCGATCCAGCAACATAGCGCAGCGCTGCACGCTGTAATGCCCAAACCGCCGTCGTAATCCGTCAATCGTTTTTTCAAGAGTTTCTGATTCTAAGTTGTCACCATCAAAGAGACCTATCTGTACATGACCGGTTGCCGTCACCAAATCAGCACCACGCACGCCCAGGCTGCGAATCGGTTTATCCCAGGTATAATTTGCGACAAATAGCTCCATGGCTTTTTCGGCAATATCATTAGACACATATGTCGGCGCCATCAACTGACCTTGCCGATCAAACGAGTGCAAATCTTTATCCCGGACGTGGATTGCAACGGTTTTACACTTTAAGCCATGTTTTCGGAGCCGGGCCGCCACGCTTTCGGCCAGCACATAAACAATTAGTTTTACATCAGTGTCATTAGTCAAATCCCGTACTGTTGTGGTACTGTTACCGACAGACTTAACAATGGATTCATCGCCGTTCAGTCTGACCGGCGCCGCATCTAAACCATTTGCAAAGCTCCAGAGTGTTTCGCCCCATACTCCCAGCAGCAAGCGCAACCGATGAACATCACGGTTGGCCAGATCGCCGATTGTATAGATTCCACGGTTATTTAGTTTTTGTCGTGTGGATCGGCCGACATATAGCAGCTCGCCCACAGGCAGCGGCCAAACCTTATCCCGATAATCACCCTGAGTAATAACAGTGGTGGCGTCGGGCTTTTTCATGTCTGAGCCGAGTTTGGCAAATATTTTATTGAAGGAAACTCCAGCGGATGCGGTGAGGCCAAGCTCTGATTTAAATCGCTGCCGGATTTTGTCGGCAATTTCCTGGCCTGAGCCAAACAGCTTAGTTGATCCAGTCACATCGAGCCAGGCTTCATCAATACCGAATGATTCAATCTGGTCAGTGTAATTGCCATATATCTGCCGGGCCATCCGTGAAAACCGAAGATACTTTTTAAAATCAGCTGATACTTGCACCAATCCCGGACATTTTAATTTTGCTTCCCAAATCACATCACCAGTTTTCACACTGGCCTGTTTTGCAATCTGATTTTTAGCCAAAACTATTCCGTGGCGTGATTCGGCATCACCGCAGACTATAACTGGTTTGTCACGGATTCCAGGGCGATACAAGCATTCAACGCTTGCATAGAAATTGTTAAGGTCAACGTGCAAGATTGTACGGCTCAAAGTATTGCCCCCAATGCAGAACATTTGTTTGTTTATCATTATAGAACAAATGTTCGCAGGTGTAAAGAGGGTATAAAATGGAAAAAACCGCACCGGGGAGGGTGCGGCCGAGATACAGTTTAATTAATTAGTTTTGGCAAAAAATCTTGCATAAATAATTTTAGTGTATAAAAACCAAAGCCTAAAGCTAATCCTTTGAAAAACAAAATTCGCCTTTCATTTCCATTATCTGCATAGTATATTCGCATTGAAAAAACGATAAATCCCATCATTATGCAACCTAAAAATGATGCAAAAGCTGGATTTAAAAACTCAAAAATATAAGTAGCAACGCTCAATAATCCAAAAATAATAAAGAAATATATTATGTTACGCATTAAATCCCTCCTCATCTTTGTGCCACAAAAATCACCGTACAACAGCCAAGCGACGGGTGCTATGTTTATAAATGCCCTTGAATTCATCTTCATTTAAACTCAATAATATACTAAGCTCAGTATCAGTATAACCTAAATCCTCCAAATGAACTTTAGCCAAATCGTAAAAAAGTTGCGGCTGCTCTTTCGGGGGTTCTAAGGATTCCGGTTCCCTTGTTTTATAACCAAGCCTTGCCATTTGCATATATAAATAACGTGCTTGATTTTCAGTGATCTTATTTAATTCCTTCGCACGATATATCAAGGCAGCCATTGATACTTTCCAGAGTCGTTTAAGTGATGCTAACTTTTCCAAGGTCAAATTGTCCAGTGAAGTTCTAATATCTTTACTAGGCATCAAAAATTCAGCAGCAAAAGCATCTGCCTGACTTTCCATATCAGAATTTGGAGTTGTATGCATAATAACATGCCCCAACTCGTGCCCCAATGTAAAACGGATTCTATCCATTGGCATCCGTGTATTAATAAAAAATAATGGGGGACTTCCTGGTATCCACCGACTCATAGCATCAATTTTATTGGTATCTAAATCGTATGGTATAACTATTCCGCCGGCGTTTTCTATAACTTCAACCATGTTATTAATAGGACCGTTTGGTAAATTCCACATAGCCCTTGTCATTCTAGCTACTTCTTCGGGTGTAGGCGCTCCCGGCTCGTCTATGTCTTGAGGTTTTATATTAATCGATCCAATATCTACCGATTTCAATAACCTTGAAATCTGCATGTGCCGTAGCTGAACAATCGCATGGTTCTTTTTTAGCAGTTTGGTCGATATAGCCTGACGCTTTCTATGAAATAACTCACTTACTCCCGGACCATAAATTGGGTCATCCTGAAAGAAAAAGTGTTTTGGATATTTTAGAACATTAGAGATTGAAACTAAATCCTCATCTGATACTTGCAAAAAACCGCTTTCAATTTTAGACAACTTTCCTTGCGTTATTGAAAGCATGTTCGCCAAATCACTTTGTGTTAATCCTCTTGTCTCTCTAGCTAAAGTAATCATACAAGGATTAACTTGATGAGTATTATTCGTTAACTCCTTCATGCTCTTTCTTCTCCCTTCTAGGAACCACTTTGCGTTTTGGTAATGCTGTAGATTGGGCAGATATCGCAACAGGGAATATTGTAACATTCTCAAGATTTGCGACTGCTGATTCCACTTCCCATGCCCAAAAATTTTGATTATTATTTTCTGGACAAGCTACAACAATTTTGTGGTCAAAACCAGTTGAAATATATCCGGCATTAATATTAATAGAATTACCGAACAATGTCAATTGTTCATTAAAATCCAATGCCTGTTGTGTCGGGATATTATGCGTAGTCATATTTTTGTCCATTTTTTTAAAACGGACAACTACAGCTCCATTATTAATACTTAAACGAAGCGATCTCCCTCTCGCATAAAATATATAAACGTCGGGGTCACTTTCAAAAGACTTTTTGATATTATTCGCCATAATATCATTAATTGCATTAGCCTTTGTCCGTGGTAAGAATATGTGACCATCATCCTTATGTTTTTCTTGATAATAATTTATAGAGGCTGATATACAATTATAAAAGATTTCTAATCGTTCCTCTGTTAAATGCTCACGTACAGATTCTTCATCTATGTAATGATTCTTATTAAAAGACACTAGCTCGCCCTCCTTTACTATATTGTATAGCATAACATATGTTTTTGATATTTTCAAGAAAATTATTCCTAAAAATATTCCGCATTTTTATTAAAAATTATTCCATGTATGAAATCCGAAAAAAATCGCCCCATCCAGAAGGACAGAGCGACTAATCAACTTGCTTTCTTATGCACGGGATATTTTACATTTACTACTTCTTTTACTTTTTTCCTTGGGCGTCCAAATCGAGCGGCGATTATTGAAATAACTAAAGGTACTATACGACCTAAAGCTTTAATCATTTAAATCATCCCCCTCTTAATAAACAATTAACTATTTCTACAAATATTACCACACTGTAGTAAAAAATACAAATATAAAAGGCGCCCACCAGGCGAACCCGGCAGGCGGCATAAAATTACTCATTATATTCCATTACTTCAAAGTTTTGAATCTTATCGAAGACCAGATAATCCGTTCGACTGGTAAATGGTCCGATATTATAATCCTTGCTAAATTCATAATATGGGTTCCCAGAACCTCCATCTTTGGTAGTATACCAAGTAATAAATGCTTCGACTTCAGTTTCAGAAAGTTCATATTCCTTGCATTCGCCATTAAACATAGTAATTGCCAAAAGAACGGTATCTGTCGTTTCCGCGGTGGTCGATACATTTGAACTCGTTGAAGTTATGGCATACTGCATAACTTCAACGTTCTGTATTTTGTCAAATACCAAATAATCTGTCCGACCAGTAAACGGTTTAATATTGAAGTCTTTATTAATCTCATAGTAAGGAGCTCCAGACCCACCATCTCGAGCAATGAACCAAGCAAGGAATGTTTCGATCTCAGTTTCGGTAAGCTCATACTCTTTTTGCAAACCGTCAACCATTTCAATTAGAAGCAATGCTTTTTCCGCTGCTTGCGGTGTAGCAGACGCTTCATTTGAATTATCACTTTCACCATAGTCATTCACTGCTGTAACTACATAATAATAAGTCGTGCCATTAATGACATCAGTATCCACATAACTCGTATCAGTTATTCCGCTGGCTATGGTCGTATATGTCCCTCCAGAAGTGGTTGCGCGTTTAACAATGTAACTCATTGCACCGGTTACTGCTGTCCATGAAAGAGTCACTTGGGCGTCGCCCGCTGTAGCGGTTAAATCTGTAGGTGCATCAGGATTAAAGTCAGACGTCCATCGAGCAATATTGGAAATTCGAAATTCATCAATATAGCAATTTATATATGTGCTACCATACGGATAGTATCCTATAGTTATGCCAAAAGACGTTTCCGAATTAATACTTGCAGAACATGCTGTTGTCGAAGTTAAAACTCCATTAATAAATTGCAATAAATTTGTTCCATTTTTTACAATAGCCACATGATGCCACTCACCAATAGTAACAGCACATGCAGATGACTTGTATTGTGTAGTTCCTTTACATACCTCCGCTTGTATGCTCCCAGACGAATTTGTAAATATACCCCATTGTATGTCTGAAGCATCTAATTCATTAGAAGCATTCATACTAGCCATTACTTTAATTGCTTGACTTGACGGTAAATAAATATAAAAATCAACTGTAAAGTCACTCAAACTAAAATCAAAACTTGAATCATATGGTAACCTCAAATATTGATTAACACCATCTAAATATAAACTGCTTGTACCTAATTTACTTTTAGCAGTACTTACAGTCGCACCATTGTATGCTGTCCATGTTTTACCTGTCTCATCTGTTATCCCATCCTCAAAATGGAGTAACGAAATCGTGTAATCATCAACTATATAAGCCATTGAACACTCCTCCTAAATTATTTTTTTGAAATCCAACATAGCCAAGAAACTCTATTATCAATATGTGTTTCCTGTATATCGGCTTTCATTTATATACATTCAAATCAACTGTCTTTTTAAATGGCTCAACCCTCTTTTTTAAAATTTGCTAAGGGCCTGCACCGTTGATTATCTATTTGAGTACCCACCCCAAACCGCTAGGTTGAGAGTGAATTAAAAACCAAAAACCGCCCACCAGGGCGGAACCCGGTAGGCGGCTACAGTCTCTATATAGCCCGATTAAACTATGCAATCCGCATAATATAAGCTAATGCATAATATGGAGGACGGTTTTCATGCGCTTGACCGCCACCTGTAGCTTGTAGAAATGAAGGCGATCCAGGTATGTAATTATAAGCAATACTAGTATCTACCATAAATCCATGATAACTTCCATCCCCAGATGCAGATTCTAATACCCTATGTGAATGGCTAGGCATTTCACTGATAATAAGTTGATGTAAGTCCTCACCACCTATTGCACCGGGAGTATAATATCCGGTGCCAATGCCATTAGTGCCAGCAGTATAAGAACCAGTATCACTCCCGGCACCAACGATAAATCTACTACGTAGATCGGGTGTGCCGTTAGAACCATCACATAGTTGCCAGCCTGTAGGAATAGTAGCAATACTACCAGACCAAATAATGATTGCTCCGGCCGGCATAGCTGCTTGAATCAGATCGGTAGTGGCAATATCTTTTCCATATACCTGAGTAATTATAATATCTGCCGACCCGTCAAAAGCCACACCATTAATATTCCTTGCAGTCTCTAGCTTTGTTGCACTAGCAGCATTACCGGTACATGAAGCCGAAACATCTGCACTAACTACATCTACAGCAATGGATACATCAGCA